>Ga0194116_10004605_pt1 | contig 15720 bp, 18 predicted proteins | sample TA2MahsurfametaG_4_FD_148617 | JGI IMG/M metagenome (GOLD analysis project Ga0194116, IMG submission 148617) | Freshwater microbial communities from Lake Tanganyika, Tanzania - TA2015008 Mahale S9 surface | ecosystem: Environmental > Aquatic > Freshwater > Lake | place: Tanzania: Lake...
CGCCGTCGAAGCCATCGCGCAGAAACACGCCGGTCGCTCGCACGAGCGCGTCATCAAGGTCGAAAGAGCGGGGTCGAGGCATCTGGTCCTAGGTTCTGTACTGATCAATATAAATCAGTTGACCGACGTGCACCACTATTGTACTGATTGGTACATAACGCATGATCGTCTCGGAGCCCACCTATGGAACTCTTCTACGCGCCGCTGGCATGCTCACTGGCGTCGCACATCGTCTGTCGCGAGGCCGAGATTCCCATCCTGCGCCGGCGGGTCAATCTCGCCACCAAGGAGATCGCGGGTGGCGGCAGCCTCTACGACGTCAATCCCAAGGGCGCAGTGCCGACGCTGCGACGGGACGATGGATCGATCCTGACGGAAGGTTCGAGTGTGCTGCAGTATCTGGGCGACTTGAGACCGGAGTCGACCCTCTGCCCGCCCGCCGGCAGCGACGCGCGCTACCGAACCATCGAGTGGTTGAGCTTCATCGCCACAGAAATGCACAAGCGCGTCTTCTACATGATGTTCACGCCTGACAGCGACGCCGCAGCCAAGCAAACCGCCCGGGCAGCCGCGCCGGCAAAGCTCGCCATCGTCGCCCGCGGGCTGGCCGGCCAGGAGTGGCTGGCGGGCGGGCGCTTCACGGTGGCGGACGCGTATCTCTTCTGGTGGCTCACCCTTGCCCAGCGCGTAGGAATTGCCATCGCCGACCACAACGGAGTCGAGGCGTATCACGCCCGATGCGCTGCCCGACCAGCGGTGCGCGAGGCACTCGCGATCGAGATGTCAGAGGCTGCGGCGTAGGCCGCCAACGGAGGCCAACGCGCTATGGGTCCGATCCGCGACGCGTTTCACATGATCCGCGACATCCGCCGGCAAGGGCTGGCCATAGACCTCTGGGGCGCCGCCCTCAATGGGCCACAGGCGATCGGCGGCCTCGTCTACATCGGCACGCTCGAGGGCCGCGCGATTCTGGGCACTCTGATTGTGACGCTACTTGTGGCCGGACAAATCCACAAACGCCAGCCCTTCTCGCGACTGACGGGCCTCTGCCATCTTCCCTGGCTCGCCCTCTTGCCCTGGCTTGTCGATCGCCTGCTGTCCACTCACGCGCTTTCAGCGTTCACGGTGTGGTTGGGGTACGTCGCGATCGTCATCGCGATCAGCCTTGTGTTCGACGGACTCGACGTCTGGCGCTACGCCCGTGGCGATCGCCGCTTCGCCTGGTCCCGATCCGGACCATCGCCGACGCCCTGAGCCGGGACGAGCGGCATCGCAGGCTACCCGAGCAGCCCCCGCGCGAGCCCGAAGCAGCCGGTTGCGAACAGAATGACGAGCGCCACATTGCGGTAAATGGCTTCGCTTGCCAGCCCTGCGAACAGGCGGCTGCCGATCCACGCGCCAACCACCATTGCGGGGAACAGCACCACAGCGCGCAGGAGAGCCTCAGGGCCGGCGACGCGGGTGGCAAGAACAATCACGATCAACAGGAATTGGGTCAGGAAGTAGTAGGTGACGATGTTGGCGCGGTGGATGTGTGGAGGATCGCGGCGCGACAGAAGATAGAGCAGCACGGGCGGGCCGCCGACGCTGGTCGTCGCCATCATCGCGCCGGACACCGCGCCGACCGCGGCGGATACCTTCGCCGAACGTGGACCAGGCCAGGTCCAGCCGCTCCACATGGCGAGCACGAACAGAACCACGATGCCGGACACCGCGGTCACGATCAGCGCCTTGTCGACGCTCGCGAGCAACCAGACGCCCGCCGGCATGGCGGCGCAGGCCGCGAGGCTCATCGGCTTCAGCGTCGCCCAATCGGCGTAGCGACGCACCTGCGGGAAGAGCTGAAGCGAGACGGCGAGTTCGATCGCGACCACGGTCACCACCATGTCGGCCGAGCCGAACAGGATGGCGAAGATCGGCGCCATCAGCATCGCCGAGCCGAAGCCCGCGAAGCCGCGCATCAGACCGGCGACGATCACGACGAGCAGCGGGATCGTGACCCCGGTCTCGACGAACAGCGCGGCGATCCAGCCGCCGGCGTCGGCCAGCATGCTCACCGCGCGAAGGCGCCCTTGCCCTCGCCGGTCGACACGCGCAGGCGGCGCATACCACGCAGCCAGCGGTCCTGATCTCCCGCCTTGCGCTTCACGTAGTCCGCGACGACGGGGTGCGGCAGGATCAGGAACGTTTCCGCGTCCATCGCGCGGATGACGCATTCGGCCACCGCTTCGGCGCTCAGCACGCCGTCGATGCCGGCGGCGGTGGTCGGTGTGCCGCGGAGCATCGGTGTGTCGACGGCCTGCGGGCAGAGGACCGAGACCCGGATGCCACGGTCGCCGTACTGGATCGATAGATGCTCGGCCAGCGCCACCGCGGCATGCTTGGTGACACCATAGGGCGCCGACCCCATCGAGGCCAGCAACCCGGCAGCGCTTGCGGTGTTGAGCAAGTAGCCGGAACCGCGCGCCAGCATGCCGGGCACCAGCGCACGCGCGGCGTAGACATGCGCCATCACATGGACCGCCCAACTATCGGCCCAGGCGGCGTCGCTCGCGGCCTCATGGCCTGCCCGGCCGATGCCGGCGTTGGAGAAGAACACGTCGACCGGCCCATGCTTCTCTTCGGCGGCGGCAATGAGGCGCTTTACTTCCGCCTCCTGCGCGATGTCGCCTGCCACGGCCAGCGCGCCGATTGACCTGGCCACGGCCTCCAGCCGTGCCCCATCACGGTCCGCCACCACGACGCCGCGCGCGCCTTCCGCAGCGTAGCGTCGCGCGACCGCCTCGCCGATCCCGCCCGCCGCGCCCGTCACGACGCAGACCTTGTCCTTCACCCGCATGTTCTCTCCTCCCCGGATCTATCGTGGCGAGCGTCGCGCACGGCGGCAACCAGCCCGTTTCGCCAGCTCCACGCCGGCCTCACGGATGGCGCTGGAGGGACGTGCGCGCGGAGGGCTATGCTCTCGCCATGACCAAGGCGACCATCGTGGTGTTCGACGGGTTGCGGCCCGATCTCGTCCGCCCCGACCTCACTCCCAACCTGATGGCGCTCGCGCGCGCAGGGTGCCGCTTCCCGAACAGTCGCTGCGTGTTCCCGAGCGAGACCCGGGTGAACGCCGCGTCGCTTGCCGCCGGACGACCGCCGCAGTCTCACGGGCTTGTCGCAAACACGTTCCATCTCGCCGGCGCCTTTGCCGACCGTGCCGTGCGCACCTCAGAGATGGCGGACCTGGTCGTCGCGGAGCAGGCGCTCGGCGGCACGCTGCTGCAGGGGCCGATGCTGGGGGACCGCCTCGCGGCCGCCGGCCGGCGCTACGCGACGCTCTCGACGGGCTCCAGCGGCGGCAGCTGGTTGCTCAATCACCGCGCCGAGCGACATGGCCACCTCCGCTGGTCCGCGCACGGCGCGCAATGGTCCTCACCGGGTTCACGCTGGGAGGAGATCGCAGCGCGCTTCGGTCCGCCGCCCGCCGCCGCCAAACCTCAGTCGGCGCGCATGCGGCACATGACGGACATCTATCTCGATTATGTCTTGCCAACAGACGATCCGGATATCGCGGTGCTCTGGCTCGCCGAGCCCGACTACAGCTTCCACTACGCCGGCCTGGCGTCGCGCGAGGCGCGCGAGGGAATCGCCGAGGCCGACCGGTGTCTCGGCCGCATCGTCGATGCGCTGGGTCAGCGCCCAGACGCCGCTGATCGGGTGGTGGTCGCGGTGTCCGATCACGGCCATGTCCTCGTCGATCGGGAGATCGACCTGGTGGCGGCGTTCAGCGAGGCGGGTTTCAGCGCGGACAAGCGCGCCCAGGGTGAGGCGCTGGTCGGTCTGGCACCGGGTTCGCCCACGCTCGCGACACTCAGGCGCTCCGACCCCGGACTCCTCCGCGATCTCGCGGCGTGGCTCGGCGAACAACCCTGGTGCGGCCTGATCTTCACACCCGGTACGCCGGACGCGATCGAGGGCGTCGTGCCGGGCACGTTCGCCCGCGGCCTGGTCGGGGTCGAGCACGCGCGCGTGCCCGATCTCGTATTCACCTTGGCGGACGACGATCGTGATGGCGCGGCCGGGCTGGATGGGACGCGGTGGAACGATGGTCCGATCGGACAGGGTGCGGGCATGCATGGTGGCCTGCACGCCCGCGAGATGAACAACCTCCTGATCCTCGCGGGCGCCGGCGTGCGAGCCGGCGCGGTATCGGACCTGCCGGCTGGCATCCTCGACGTCCAGCCGACGCTCCTGCACTTGCTTGGCATGCCGTCCGGTGGCTGCAAGGGTCGGGTGTTGTCAGAGGCATTCCACGACGGGGCGACACCGGTCGCGGCGCGACGTTCGCTTTCCCTTAACCTTGGTCGCCGACGTCAGACGCTGAACCTCTCGTCCGTAGGCACCGCCCGCTATATCGACCGCGGAACGAGCGCGCTCGGCTAGTGCCGCCCTAAGTCCGCAGGAACGGTCGGTCGCCTTTCACCGTGACGCGATAGCCGAGCCGGCTGTGCGGAAAGTAGTCCCACATCGCGTGATGCATCGCCGCGCGATTGTCCCAGAAGGCGATCGCGTTCGGTGTCCAGGCGAAGCGGCAATGGAACTCCGGCGTCTCGCAGTGGCGGTAGAGCATCTCGAGTAACGCATCGCTCTCGGGCTTGCGCAGACCAACGATGCGCGTCGTGAAGTTGCGATTGACGAACAGCGCCTTACGGCCCGTCACGGGATGCGTGCGAACGACGGGATGTTCGGCGCGGGGAAATCCGCCCTCTTTCGCGGCATGACCGAAGCGGCCGCCATAGACCTGCGCGCCGTCATGTACCGCCACCAGCCCCTCGCACAGACGCTGGATCGGTGCCGAGAGCGTCTCGAAGGCGCGGTACATGTTGGCGAAGAGTGTGTTGCCGCCGCCATCCGGCGGCAGCCGCCTCATGTAGAGGATGCTGCCCAACGGGGGTTCGGCCTCGCAACTCACGTCGGAGTGCCACTCCTCTCCCGCCACGTACTTACTTTCCGCGTCCGCCTTGATGGTGAGGATCTCTGGATGTCCAGCCACCGCACCGGGGGAGGACGGATGAATGTGCAACTCGCCGAAGCGACGGCCGAACGCCTTGTGCTGGTCGTGGGTGAGTTCCTGATCGCGGAAGAAGATCACCAGGTTCTCCATCAACGCGTCATGGATCTCCTGGAACTGCTGATTGCCAAGCGGATGAGCCAGATCGACGCCGGAGATCTCCGCGCCGATGGCGGGCGTCAACTTGCGCACGACGATCGTCTCGTATTCCATGAGCAACCTCCGACGGTGAGAGAGTACGCGACTTGCCAGGTTCGAGCGACCCCATCCGTTTGCGCGCGGCCACTGCCGCCGATGCCACGTTGCTGGCCACCACCATCGCGGCGGCCTTCGCGCAGTATCGCGGGCGGCTGGTGCCGGAATCGGGAGCCTTCGGCGAAACCGAGGCGTCGATCGCGGCCGATCTGGCGGCCGGCACCGGCGCCATCCTGGCTGAAACGGACGCCGGATCAGTGGGCTGCGTGATGGTCCAAGAGCAGGAGGGCGACCTCTATTTCGGGCGTCTGTCGGTGCGACCCGAGGCGCGGGGACTCGGGGTGGCACGCCGACTGATCGAGGCGGTCGAAATCGAGGCCCGGCGCCGAGGCCTGGCTGGTGTCCGCCTCGGCGTCCGGATTGTGCTCACCGACAACCAACGCCTGTTCACCTCGCTCGGCTACATCGAGACCTCGCGCGACGCGCATCCCGGTTTCGACCATCCCACCTCGATCAACATGCGCAAGGCGTTGCCTCCGCGCCGGACTGCGCCATGATCGCGACCATGACCGCACGCCACCCTCTCACCGGGCCCAGCGTCTGGAACGGCCGCGATATGGCCCGCTCGACGCGCTCGATCCGCGCCTTTCCCGCGACCGCCGCCGACGCGCTCGACCGCGCCCTGCAGGTGGCGAAGGCGCGCGGCCTGGTCTGGTCACAGCTCACGCGGGACAACTTCGCGATCGAAGGCCTGCAGGGTCTGCTCGACGATATCCGGGGCGAACTCGAGGACGGGTCGGGCATCGTGAAGCTAACCGGCTTTCCGGTGGCGCGCTGGAGCGAGGACGATCTGCGCCTCGTCTATTTCGGACTCGGCACGCATCTCGGCACACCGGTCTTCCAGAACCGTTCCGGTGAATTGATGCGCGCGATCCGGGACGAAGGCGCGCATGTCGGCCGGACCTATGGCGAGGTGCGCGACCCCACGAAGGGCACGACCTTCCTCTCCTCCTATGCCCGCACGCTGACCAATGGCGGCCTGCGTTTCCACACCGACCGCACCGATGTCGTCGGCTTGCTGTGCGTGCGTCAGGCGCGGCGGGGCGGCGTCAGCCGGCTTGCGAGCACACCCGCCATCCACAATGCCCTGCTCGCCACCCGGCCCGACCTGCTGGACGTGCTGTTCGAGGACTTCTGGCGCAGCCGGCTCGGCGAGGAGTCGAGCGATCCCGCGACGGTCTATCGCTTGCCCATCTTCGGCCTGCGGGACGGCAAGTTCACCAGCCACTATTCGCTCACCTTCATCGAGGCGGCCGAGCTGGTGCCGGGGGTGCCGAAGATAACGGCGCCGCAGCGCGCCGCGATTGCTGCGCTGCAGGCGGCGGCCGAGGATCTCGCCTTCGACATGACGCTCGAACCGGGAGACCTTCAGCTCATCAACAGCCACGTCACCTATCATGGCCGCACCCCGTTCGAGGACGATTTCGACGCCGGCATGAACCGGCTGCTGCTGCGGCTGTGGCTCACCATGCCGGGAAATCGCGCGCTCCCCGTGGGCCACGAGGTCCTGTGGCGCGAGATTGAGGCCAACCGCCCGCGCGGCGGCATCATCCAGGGAGGAATTGCATGACGGCGACATCGCCCCTCACGGTCTATTGGCAGCCCGGTTGAACCAGCTGTCTGGGACTGAAGGAGTTCCTGTCGGTCCGTGAGATCGAGTTCAGATCGGTGAATGTGCTGGAGGACGCGGAGGGTCGCAACGACCTCGCGCGGCTCGGCGTTCGGTCGGTTCCCGTGCTGGCACGGGGCGAACGCTACATCTTCGCCCAGAGCCGGCGAGCGATCGTGGAGTTCCTCGGCCTCGACGACACGGCGCGGCAACTGCCGCCCGAAATCCTCACCGACCGCATCCTGCGCTTTCTGGATGTCGCGACCGCGATCCTGCCGCTGATGCCGGCAGCGCGTCTCGACACGTATGTGCCCGGCCGGCCGCGCAGCTACCGCGACCTCGCCTTCCATCTCTTTACGGTGGTCGATGCCTTCCTCGCCGCGACCGAAGGCAGGACATTGGTTCAAGCCATGTTCGCCGAGAAGCCACCGGCCAGCGCCGACATGACGGCGATCGTGGAGCACGGCGCGGAGGTGCGGCGGCGCTTCCTCGCCTGGCGCGATGCCGGCGGGCTCACCCGGACCCGCCCGCTCCCGACCTACTACGGCCCGCAGCCGCTCGGCGATCTGCTGGAGCGCACCGCCTGGCATTGCGGCCAGCATGTCCGGCAATGGGGACTGCTGCTCGAACGCGAGGGTGCCGCGCTCCCTGCCCCGCCGCTCAGCGAGGCCGAGATGGCCGACCTTCCTTTCCCCGCCAACGTCTGCGACGGCTAGAGTCCTTCCGAGCCGGCTGGAATCAGCCGACTACTCCGCCGCGATCTTGACCGGAGGTTCCGTGTCGCTGCGCTCTCTTGTGTAGCGGTCGTCGGGCGTCGCCAGCATGGCGCGATACCGCATCTCGGGGTGCGTCATGTGGGGCTTGGCGGGATCATGGGCAGGCTGCGGCAACGGCGGGCCGTCGTTGTGATACTTCGCGGGTGCCTTGAAGCGCGCGAGCTCCTCGGCCGTGATGCCGGCAAGCGCCACCACCTCCGGATCGATCCAGGCGCGGGCGTCGATCGCGGCCTTCGAGGTCGAGAGCTCAAGCGTCAGGTGCTCGGGGCCCGCGAAGTAGATCGACTTGCAGAAGCCATGATCGACCGGCCCGAACACCGGCACGCCACGCGAGCGGATGCGGTCGCGCATCGCGAGCAAGGCGCCATCGTCAGCAACGTTGAAGGCGACGTGCTGCATGGTCCCCGGCGCACAAGCGCCGCCGGGTGTGCCCGAATGAGAGACGCCAAGCTCTGTGCGCGTCCCCGCGATTTCGGGCGACTGGACGAAGGCGATTGACGCGGTGTCGGAGAGTTTCACGAAGCCATGCCAGGCGCCCTTCACGCCGTGCATCCAGTACAGTGCGACCAACTCGCAGCCCAGAACGTCGGTGAAGAACGCGATCTGGGTCTTGATGTCAGCGGTCGCGATCGCGAGGTGATGCAGCCCGTCGGGCTTCACGCGTGTGTCGGTCGGGGTCATCGGCGGCCTCACTGCTTCTTCACGTTCCAGAACACCGGCGCCGGCGCCTGGAGGTTCCCCGAGACGTTCTTGCGGCGCGCCGAGGGCAGGTTGAACTGGCCAAGGATTGCGTGAGTCGGGAACTCGGACACCCGGATCTGGACCGCCTCGGCGAGCCGCTTCTGCTCCGCCGGATCGGTCGACTTGGCGTACGCGGCGCGCAGCTCCTCGAGCTTTGCATCGCAGGGCCAGCCAAACGGTGCCTTGTCGCAGGCGCCACTCACAAAGGCCGACATGATGGGGTCGAGCACGTCGGCGGCCACCCAGGAGGTGAGGAAGGCGTGCCAGCCGCCGGCGTTCGGCGGCTCCTTGCGGGTGCGGCGCGACACCACCGTCTGCCAGTCCATCGCCTGCATATCGACCGTGAATCCGCCGCGCTCAAGCAAGGACTTGATGACGGGCGACTGGCGGCCGGTGTTGGTGTCGGTGGCAAACAGCAGGACGACCGGCGTGCCGTCGTAGCCCTCGGCCTTCAGGATCTCCTTCGACTTCGCGAAGTCAGATTGCAGCATGCCCTCGAAGCCCTTCTCGGTGCCGAGCGGCGTGCCGCAGATGAACAGCGCCTTGCATTCCTTCTGGTACTTCGGAATGCCCACGGCGGCGGCGAGGAAGTCCTTCTGGTTCAGTGCGTAGAGCGCCGCCTGCCGGATCTTCGGATTGTCGAACGGCTTGTGCAGCGTATTGAAGCGCAGGCTGTACTGGCTGCCGAGCGGATTGAAATCGACGATCTCGATATTGCGGTCCTTCTCCAGCAGCGAGAACAGCTCGAAGACGGGCTGCTCGATCATGTCGATCTCGCCGTTTAACAGCGCGTTCGTCGTGGTCTGGGCGTCGGGCATGGCGACCCACTCGACGCGGTCGACATGCACGACCTTGCCGCCGGCCAACCCCGAGGCCGGCTCGGACCGGGGCTTGTAGGCCTTGTTCTTGTCGTAGACCACGACCTGGCCGGGCCGCCACAGATCCTGGCGGAACACGAAGGGACCCGAGCCCACGAACTCCTTGATCTGGGTGTTGCCCGGCGTTGCGGCCACACGCGCAGGCATGATGAACGGCACGTTCGAGCTCGGCTTGCTGAGTGACGCGATCACCAGACCGTAAGGTTCCTTCAGCGTCAGCGTGAAGGTCCGCGCGTCGACCGCGGCGAGCTCCTTCGTATAGCTCATCAGGTTGATGCCCATCGCGTCGCGCGTCGCCCAACGCTTGATCGAGGCGATGCAGTCCTCGGAGGTGACCGGCGCGCCGTCGTGGAAGGCGAGCCCGTCACGCAGCCTAAACGTGTAGACCAGCTTGTCCGGGCTGACGCTCCAGCTCTCCAGCATCTGCGGCTGCGGCGTCAGATCCTTGTCCACGCCGAAGAGCGTGTCGTAGATCATGTAGCCGTGATTGCGCACGATGTAGGCGGTGGTCCAGATCGGATCGAGGATCTTGAGATCGGAGTGCTTCACCACCTTCAGCGTCTGAGCGCCCGCTGTCTGGGGCACGATCGAAGAAGCCGCGACCGCCACAGCCGCCGCCGCGAGCCGGAAGTGCCTGCCGAAGAAAGCCATCGTTCCCTCCCCTACCCGCCTTGACCGCGCGGCGGGCGACGCCGAATGATGGCCACGGAAAACGAGCGGGGGCAATGCATGATCGCGCGACCGAATTCGATCCGCAATGTGGCATGGGCCGTGCTTAGGGACGGCACCGCGCGCCGACACGTCTATCGCCGCGACGTCGACATCTTCCTCGACAATGGCCGGGTGACCGAGATCGCGCCAGCGGGTGCGCGGGCGACCGGGCCCGGCGAACAGGCTCTCGACGGCCGCGACATGCTCGTGATGCCCGGGCTGGTGAATATCCATTCTCATCCCAGCACCGAGCCCGGCTATCGCGGGGTGCGCGAGGATCACGGGGTGCCCGAGCACCAGATGACCGGACTGATGGAGCGACTGCAGGCCTTCAAGCTGGACGACGAGGGACGGCGAGCGGCGCTGCATCTCTCCTACAGCGAGATGATGCGCTGCGGCACGACCACGGCCTGCGATATCACCGTGCCGTTCGAGGGCTGGGTCGAGACGATGGCGGCGAGCGGTGTGCGCTTCTATGTGGCGCCCACCTTCGCGGAGTCGCGCTGGGGCATGAGCGCGCCGCAGACCGTCACATGGCCGTGGGACGAGGCGGCCGGGCGCGCGAGCTTCGCCAAGGCGCAGCGCACCATGGACGATGCCGACTCCCACAATTCCGGCCGGTTGAAGTCGATGGTCTTCCCGGCCCAGATCGACACGGTCGGCCGCGAGCTGTTCGTCGAGGCGCGCCAGCTCGCTCATCGGACGGGTCGCCCCTTCTCGACCCACATCGCCCAGTCGGTGGTCGAGGTCCGCGAAATGATCCGCCGGCACAACATGACACCGATCCAGTGGGCGGCAGAAATCGGGCTGCTCGCGCGCGATACCATCCTCGCACACTGCATCCTGCTCGATGACCACCCGCAGATCGCCTGGCACACCTCGAAGGATCTCGACCTGATGGCCGCCGCGGGCGTCTCGGTCGCGCATTGTCCGCAACCCTTCGCGCGCTACGGCCTCGCACTGAACCATTTCGGCCGCTACCGCGCCGCCGGTGTGAACATGGGCTTCGGCACGGACTGCGCGCCGCACAATCTCATTGAGGAAATGCGGCTTGCCATCCATTTCGGCCGCGCGATGAGCCGGCAGATCGGCAGCATCGATACCGCCAGCGCTTTCGAGGCCGCGACCTTCGGCGGGGCCGCCGCGCTCGGCCGCGATGATCTCGGCTATATCGGCCCCGGCGGTGCCGCCGACCTGGTTCTCGTGGCGCTCGATCACCCGCTGATGCAGCCGGCTCGCGACCCCTTGCGCTCGCTCGTGTTCCACGCCGCCGACCGCGCCGTCCGAACCGTGATGGTCGCGGGCGAGATTGTCTTCGACCAGGGCCAGCCGCTCACCCTCGATCCCGCCGGCGCGGCCGGTCGGCTCGCCGAGGCGCAGGCCCGCATGATGCGCGACACGACCCGGCACGACTATCGCGGCCGTCCGGGCGAGGAGATCGCGCCGACGTCGCTCCCGGTGTGTTGAAATCGTGTTGAAACGACCGGGAAGAATCGCGCTGGTTTTTTCGCCCACTCTCGACAGATCCGCGGCCGGCGCTTTGCCGCTGAAGCCCTTGGTCGGAAAGAGAATCCGGCGCGGGGATGTTTGCGCGGTTTCAACACTCAGATTCCCGCCTCGACATCCTATTGCCCTCCGCCCCCTATTCATCGCGTCATGCTCTGCATCGAGGCAGCTGACGCCCCTTTTCGCCACGACAGTCCAGGTCCAACGAGGCATGAGTCGCCTTGAAAAGAAGATATAGTCCTATTATATTCTCATTGTCCGCTCAGTCAAGCCGCCGGTGACCCGATGAGTTTCGCCCTTCCCGGATTCAACCTCCGCGCCGTCGAAACCGGTGAGACGCAGATCGCCATCGCTGAGGCAGGCGCCGGCGGCCGTCCACTGCTGCTGCTGCATGGCCATCCGCAGACCAAGGCGACCTGGCATCGTGTGGCGCCGACGCTGGTCGAGGCCGGCTTCCACGTCGTGCTGGCCGACCTGCGCGGCTACGGCGACTCGGGTCGGCCCGCCGACACCGACGCTCACGCGACCTATGGCAAGCGGGCGATGGCGCGGGACCAGATCGCGACCATGCGCGCGCTGGGCCACGATCGCTTCGCCGTCGTCGCACACGACCGGGGTGCGCGGGTGGCGCATCGTCTGGCTCTCGATCACCCCGCCTCCGTCGAGCGCGTGGTGATGATCGACGCGGTGCCGACCCAGTCGATGTACGAGCGCACCGACCAGGACTTCGCCACGCGTTACTTCTGGTGGTTCTTCCTCATCCAACCCGCGCCGCTGCCCGAGACGCTGATCGGGCGCGATCCGGCCTTCTATCTGGAGCGCCACATCGCGGGCCAGCTCAAGACTCCGGGCGCCACGACGCCGGAGATCTTCACCGAGTATCTGCGCTGCTACACGCGGCCGGGTACGATCCACGCGATTTGCGAGGACTACCGCGCCGGCGCGACGCTCGATCTGGCCGAGCATCGCGCCGATCGTGCCGCTGGCCGGCGGATCGCGGCGCCGTTGCTCGCATTGTGGGGCGCCCGGGGTTCGTTGCCGCGCCTGTTCGACATTCCGACGGAGTGGCGGCGCGACGCGAGCGATGTGCGCGGTGAAGCGCTCGACTGTGGCCACACGCTACAGGAGGAGGCGCCCGGTGCTTTGCTCGCGGCGTTGCTGCCTTTCCTCACGGAGTAGCGGACCGGACGTTATCTTGTTGCGTCGCGAAGACGTGATCGCACGGCAGCGTCGCGCTGGCGCAGACTCCCGGCAACCGACATTGTCCAGGAGGAGACCCCATGCGATTCGTCGCTCTCGCCCTTGCCACCAGCGTGCTCGCCGTCTCGGGCGCATCCGCCCAGCAGCCGGCACCACCGCCGCAGCCGCCGCAATTCCCCGACATGACGTTCTTCATCACCAGCACCGGCGGGCCGGATGGCGCGAACTATGGCGGCATCGCCGGCGCCGATCGGCACTGCCAGGCGCTCGCGACACGGGCAGGCGCGGGCGCCAAGACCTGGCGCGCCTATCTCAGCCAACAGGCGATGGGCGGGTTGCCGGCGGTGAACGCCCGCGACCGCATCGGCAATGGGCCCTGGGTGAACACGGCCGGCCTGCAGATCGCGGCCAACGTCGCGGACCTGCATGGACCCGACAACAAGATCAACGAGGAGAACGCGCGCGCCGAGAACGGCCGCAAGGTCTCGGGTCGCACGTTCGTTGTGAATCAGCACGACATTCTCACCGGCTCGATGCCCGATGGAACGGCGCCGCCGGCGGACAAGGACATGACGTGTGGCAACTGGACCAAGAACGGCGAAGGCTCGGCCATCGTCGGCCACCATGATCGCGCCGGCCTGCGCGACGACGCGGCGTCGAAGTCGTGGAACTCCTCGCACCCCTCGCGCGGCTGCAGCCCCGACCTGCTCAAGGCCTCGGGCGGCGCGGGCATGGTCTACTGCTTCGCGGTGAACTGACGCCCTTCCCGCGACCGGCAAGACCTCTCGGCTGCGCCTCGGGACGAAACCTCCCGCGAGGCGCACGTCGGGTGCCACTGAACAGCCGGTCGCCCGACGCGTGAGTGAGGCACTTCTTCATGGGGCCGCCGACGAACGCGATGTCCCATTCGATCTGACGACGGACAATCCGGCTCGTTCGAGCCGCGCCATGAACTCGACCCGAGCTCCGCGGATAGACCGTAGTCGGGCGCTTCGCGCCTCAGCGCCGTGAAATCTATTCCGCCCAGGCAGAGAACGCCGCGACGCGTCCCCTGTTCCAGAAGGGCATAGAGCGGACTATCCTGCCCAAAGTCGGCGTCGGAAGAACACCTCCCAAGAAGACGTCACTAGGTCTCACTGGACAGCCGAGTCTATGGAACCTGCCTGCTCTGCCCGGTGCCAAGGAGTCACCATGCGCTACATCCTGCCTGCAATCGCCGCCGGTCTCGCCCTTTCCGTACTCGGGGGTGGGGGACCCGCTCGCGCACACGACGCGACGACGGTCACTTGTTCCCTGTCGCGGCAAGTCGACCGTTTCGCCGGGACTTGCCTCGTCCCTTGCATGGTGAACCAGCTCTGGATCGACATCGACGGCCCGCGGCGGGACCGTAGCTGCGCCGCACCGAGCCGTCCGGTTCAAGTTTCGATCGCACCGCAACCGCGCTTCGACGACTGGCTCGGGACCATGGAAGGCAAGGAGCCCGAGGACCCGACGCGCTTCAGCTTGATCACGCCGCGCGAAGGGCGCGAGGGCGTCGCGAAGACGCCGTTTGGCTGGTTCGCGCTGCGCGAGGCGCGTGTGACCGGTGACACGATGGCGCTCGTCATCGACGCACGTCGGCAACTCCCGCCGACCGAGGAGGATCTCGCGATCATTGCGCGGGCTCGCGCCCTCATGGCCAGCGAAGCCGTCTGGAACAGAGAGGACGATCGGCGCTGCCCCGCAAATCCGGTTCGTTGGAGTCTGTTCTGCGCCATGATGCAGGCAACGACGGAAACGTCGGGCGGCGTCCACTACCGTCAACCCGCCATGCAGGCCGTGCGCGAGGTGCTGAACGAGGTCGGCGGCAATCGCGTCAAGCTGCACCGCATCATGGACTACAACAATCATCCAGACACGACCCTCGACGACACCCATGCGCTTCTTGACCGCGCGCGGGTGAAGCTGGAGGCGCGCCCACGATAGCCGTCTTGTAACACCGCGAAGGACCAGCGCCGTCGCCGCACGGTGAAGCGGGCTTGTGAGTACTCGAAGATGTACGAACAGGACTGGTCGTTCGACATGATTCCCGACAAGGCGGGTGGCCAGCACGACAGCTTCATGGCGGGCCTGAAGGGCGGCCTCGCTGGGGCCTGCGAAAACTACGGAAGAACCTGGGGCGTGCCCTAGAGTCGGAAAGGCGACAGAATTGAGTGCACTCGGAACGATCGGCCGCATCGACTACACCGTGATCCACGCCCGCGACTTCGCGGCGATGCGTGCCTTCTATGCCGACACGATGGAGTTCCCGCTGGTGGCCCGCCTCAGTGACGGATGGATCGAGTTCGCGGTGGGCGCCAATCGGCTGGCGCTCGCGGCGCGCCTCCGGGGCACGGTCGCACCCACGACGCCGGCGGGCGCGGCTGCGCTACAGCTCGCCTTCCGTGTGGCGCCGGACGACGTCGCGGCCTGCGCCGCGCAGTTGCAGGTCAAGGGAGTGGCGCTGGTCGAGCCGGTGACCGATCAACCGTTCGGCCATCGCACGGTTTTCTTTCGCGATCCCGACGGCAACCTCCTCGAGATCTACGCCGAGATCTGAGAGGACCGGCGAGCATGGTCGCTTCCGACAGTTTCGCCGAGTTCCTGCACGAGGTTCTGTCGCCGCTCGGGCGGCTCTCGCTGCGACGCATGTTCGGCAAGACCGGTGTGTTCTGCGATGGCGTCATGTTCGGCATGGTGACGGAGAACATGCTGTATCTGCGCGTGGACGACGGCAATCGCGCCGCCTTCGCGGAGGCGGCCGACGCACCGCCACTCAACTACCGCAAGGGCGGCGCCATGATCGATCTCGCCTTCTGGCGCGCGCCCGAACGTCTCTTCGATGAACCGGAGGAACTGCTCGACTGGGCCCGCCTCGCTTTGGCGGCCGCCGGTCGTGTCGCTCGGGCACGGCGAACGCCAGCGCGAACCCGGAACCGGCGCTGAAACGCGCGCGAACTCGACAACCGA
>Ga0194116_10004611_pt1 | contig 15709 bp, 23 predicted proteins | sample TA2MahsurfametaG_4_FD_148617 | JGI IMG/M metagenome (GOLD analysis project Ga0194116, IMG submission 148617) | Freshwater microbial communities from Lake Tanganyika, Tanzania - TA2015008 Mahale S9 surface | ecosystem: Environmental > Aquatic > Freshwater > Lake | place: Tanzania: Lake...
AATAACACTGGTTTCATATTGGAAAAATTTACCTTTTTTAACTCGTGCCTTTTGAAGTAAAGAAGCCGATATTTCATCCCAATTTTTTGTTTCAAATACTTTAGGTAAATAAGTTGCTCTTCCTTCATTGGAATCAACTATTAAGCCATATTTTTCATTATCAAATGTTTTACGATTTCCTGAAATTGGAGTCAGTGGAAGCTGCATAAATGATATTTCTATTATGGCATCTGGGTCTTCTAATAAAGGTACAGAATGATACTGAGCGCGATTATCTGAGAAAAAACTACTATGGGCAATTTCAGGAATTTTGCCAATAATTGCCTTTTTCAACATTCTTTTATTTTCCCAATAACCTATGCAACCATGGATATCTTGGGGCCACTTAGAAAGAGGATGGCTTCGATGAATTGTTACAAAAAATCCAAATGTTTGAGGCGGTATTCTTATCATTTTTTTAATATCTTCTGGGATAGGAAGTTTATAGGCGGAACATATTATATAAAGTATAATTGGATTCATATTTTATTTTATAAAATTTAATTGCGTTTAATTCCAAAAAAATAAATCTTAGAATAACATGAAGAAGTAGTGTAAAATGTCAGGTTGTCCGAGTGGTCTAAGGAGTTCGACTTAAGCTCGAATGTGTTCGCACGCGCGAGTTCGAACCTCGCACCTGATATATTTCTTCTTTTTTTAATATTTTATTAAAAAATAATTCAAATTAGTTTTCTCCATAGTTGAAAGGCAGATGGTTTTGATGTAATATCAGTTTCTTGCTTACATATTTGCTGATGTTTGAATTTTGTGTATTTATGGAAAGCAGAATTACTGTTTCCAAAATTTTTTTGTGCAGGTGTATCATTATCTGTAATTTGTTCTATTTTGACTATTACTGGATTTTCAGATTCGTTTTGTTCTGGTATATCAACTATAGGAAGACTAACTGGTTGTTCTTCTGTAACAGTATTTTGACAATTTTTGCAATTTTTGCAATAATATTTAATTTTACCATGTTGGCAAATATTACTACCACCGCAATCCTTGCAATTGTATTTTAATTTACCATGTTGGCAAATATTACTACCACCACAATCCTTGCAATTGTATTTGTATCTTCCATGTTGGCAAAAATATTTTTTATTGGAAGACTTTTTGCTAGTTTTGTTTATTTTTGGTAAATCCGTATTTTTAGACTTCTTCAATTTAGTTTTAGTTTCAACATCAGTTTTTCCTAAACAATCTTTACATCTTTTTTTAATTCTACCATGAGAACAAATAGAACTGCCTCCACAATCTTTACAGTGAGTTTTTTGTTTGCCATGAGGACAAATACTTGCACCACCGCAATCCTTACATTTGCTTCTTTGTTTTCCGTGGTGGCAAATACTTTTGCCACCACAATCTTTGCATTGATGTTTTAGTCTTCCATGAGGACAAATACAGGTTCCACCACAATCTTTGCATTGATTTTTCAGTCTTTCATGTTGGCAAATACTTGCACCACCACAGTCTTTGCATTTACTTCTTTGTCGCCCATGAGGACAAACACTTTTGCCACCGCAATTTTTGCATTGGTTTTTAAGTTTTCCATGAGGACAAATATAGGTTCCGCCACAATCTTTACAATGAGTTTTTAGCCTGCCGTGAGGACAAATACTTGCGCCACCGCAATCTTTGCATACACTTCTTTGTTTTCCATGAGGACAAATACAGGTTCCGCCACAATCTTTACAATGAGTTTTTAGCCTGCCGTGAGGGCAAATACTTGCACCACCACAGTCTTTACATTTGCTTCTTTGTTTTCCATGAGGACATATATAGTTTCCGCCACAATCTTTACATTGGCTTTTTAGTCGTCCATGAGGACAAATACTTGCACCACCGCAATCTTTGCATCCACTTCTTTGTCGCCCGTGAGGACAAATACAGGTTCCGCCACAATCTTTACAATGAGTTTTTAGCCTGCCGTGATGGCAAATACTTGCACCACCACATTCTTTGCATTTGCTTCTTTGTCGTCCATGAGGACAAACACTTTTGCCACCGCAATCTTTGCATTGGTTTTTGAGTTTTCCATGAGGACATATATAACTTCCACCACAAGGTTTGCATTGATTTTTAATCCTTCCATGCTCACAAGACATTTCTATAATTTTATTCATATAATTCTATAAAATTTAATTTAATTTATAATCATTTTTTTATCTAATTTTCTATCCTATAAATATGAAAGTATTTTTATTTGGAGCAAATGGGATGCTAGGAAATTATGTAAAAAGCTATCTTACTCAGAATAATATTCAGGTTATTCCACTAACAAGAAAAGATTTTGATTTAGAAGAGTTATCGGTATTATCTCTTAAAAAATTCCTAGAAGAAAAAGGAATTTTAGCAGAAGATGTTATTGTTAATTGCGCAGGTGTTATTCCACAAGCATCAAAAGACCGTGAATTATCTAAGCGAAATTATTATAAAATAAACTCAATTCTTCCGATAATTCTTAGTATGATAACTACAAATTTAATTCATGTAACTACAGATTGTGTATTTTCAGGAAAAACAGGATCATATCATGAATATTCCACACCAGATGAAACAAATGATTATGGAACTTCAAAATCATTGGGAGAATTATGTGATGGAACTATTATAAGAACTTCTATTATTGGAGAAGAATTAACAAATAAGAGGTCATTACTAGAGTGGGTTATATCAAATGAAAATCGAACAATTAATGGGTATTCCAATCATTTCTGGAATGGAGTAACTTGCTTACAACTTGCAAAAATAATTTATAAAATAATTAATGAGAATTCTTATTGGAAAGGTGTGCGCCATATTTACAGCCCTACATCAGTAAGTAAATATGAGTTATGTAAAATGATTAGTGATATTTATGAGTTAAATATTACAGTAAAAGAATATGATACTGAAAAAGTTGATAAAAGCTTATCAACAGTATATCAAATTTTATTCAATATTCCTGAATTGAATGAACAAATTATAGAAATGCGAAATTTTAATTTTTACTAAAAAAAACATTTTTAATATTTTTTGGAATTTTAGTATTTGATGAATTTAAACAATATCCATTTTTCCAACATTTAAAAAATGTTAATGCTCTTGTTTTTAATAATCTTTGTGGAACTTTAAATGTAACATTTACATTTTTATTTAAATTAAGTATTTTATTATAGTATTCATCTTGTAATTTTTCTAAATTTTTGTCAGTATTAATATCTATTATTATATTTTCTACTATTTGTACAGGTTCTTCTATTCTTAATTTTGAATCACCTGAATCATCAGAATCATCAGAATCATCTGAATCATCAGAATTATCAGATTGAGGATCTAATTCTAATTCTATTTTTTTACATTCACTTGAATTATCAGATTCAAGATCTAAGTCTAAGTCTAATTCTATTTTTTTACATTCACTCGAATTATCAGATTGAGGATCTAATTCTAATTCTATTTTTTTAAACTCAAGAGAATCATAATCAAAATCTAATTTTTTACAATCACTTGAATCATCAGAATCTTTTTCTGATGAATTATCAGACCATTCTATATCTTGTAAATTATTATTCATTGAAAAATAAGCATTAAATCCTTCACTTTTAATATTTTTCCCAGCATTTGTATTTAAATATTTATTTTGTTCAAATGCTTTAATTTGATTTGACATATTCATAAAATTTCTATAAAATTCACAATTATTATATCTATCTCCGGCAATATTGAATATGACATTTAATATACCTCCTATATAATATGAAGTTTTCTGTAATTTTTCTGCTATGAAATCACCTATATATAGAGCATATGAACCACATGATAAAAATGCAATATCAAAATCAATTCCACTTATTTCATCTGACATTAATTCACATTGTTCAAACCAATTATTCGTATTAATATTTGATAAATTATAATTTTGATTATTATATGTAATTGGAGTATTATAAGTTAATAATTTAAAATCTGGTAATGTATAATTATTTAATAATTTATCCTTTCTTTTATATTGGTATTTGATAGATTTTGAGAATGGAGATATAAATAATACTTTCTTATTTTTAGTTAATATTTCAAATTTATTTAAAAATCGAGTTATTCCTTCAAAAAATTCGTAAGATATTAATTTTCGATTGTATAAAATATTTTCATTAAAAATTTCTAAATCAGAATGATAAATATTTGTTTTATAATTATAAATATCACCAATAACTAATGTTATTTTTTGTTTTTTATAAATTTCATATAATAAATCAAGATATTTTAAAAAATTTTCATTTCTTTTATTTTTATCTTCTTCTAAATCAAAATAACCATTATAATTACAACAAATATTATTGAATAAATCAATATTAAAACCAGAATTTTTACCATTTTTATATAATTGATATTGATAAACTGCATTGTAATCTGACCCTCCTATTCTTGAAACGAATACAGGATTATTATTTACATAATCGCAAAATTCCTCATCTGAGAATTCAGGAAATTTATAATATTTTCCCATTTATATTTTTTTAAGAAAAAAAATATTATAAATAAACATGATTAGTTTAGCGCTCATAACTACAAATTTATTAAGAAGATGGTCTATTACTCTTCAAACAATCCAATCTTTTTTTATTTGTAAAAATATAGAAATTATTGATGAAATAATTTTATCAATTGATTTATTAAATGAAAATATTAATGAAGAAAAAATATCGGAAGATACAATTTTAAAATCATTAAAAGATAATGGATTTTTAGAAAAAATTAATGTTTATTTTAAAAAATCAAATGGCATTATGTCTAATCAGATTAATGCAATAAGTAATTGTAAAGGTGATATTATTATATATTGTGAAGATGATGTAATTATTAATCGGTTACCTACTAAAAAAAATATTATTGAATTAACAAATAGTGGAGTTATTATGTATAATAGTTGTCTTTCGTATGTAAATGGTAAAAAAATTTATAAAAAAGAAAATTTTTTATGCAAGGGTAAAGATTATTTTTATAAAAAGGAAAAAAATAATTTTACATCTAAATATAAAGATTATGAACAAGGCGATAATTTGTCAGTTTGTTTTCCATGTGCAATAATGAGAAAAGATGTTATTATGTTTGCCTACTATAAAACAATTAAAAAAAATAAAATGTTTGGAATAGAGGCTAATTTATCTCATTTTGTAAATTGTTCAAAAAATCTGGATTCTTATATTTTTGTAAAAGATGACTCATTGGAAATAAAAGAAATCTGGAAAAGTTGTACAAATTGTGAAGAATTAAGAGAAAAATCTAAGCCAATTGCTCGTGATTTACAATTTTCAAGTTTATTATCAGATAATGATAAAAAAATTGTTAAAGAATATTGTGAAACTATACTAAATTATTCACAGGAATAGTATATTCGTCACCTTTATATTTTTTTTTATTCATTTTCTTATATAATTTTCCACCAACTGTTAAATTTGATGAATAACCATATTGATACATAAATGAACAACTCGGAATTTTTATTTGTTCATGAAGCATACAATTTTCAGTTTGTCCCCAAGCACTTGGATAAAAATATTCAGGAGGAAAAATAGTTGCTTTATGATTTTCCAGTATTTTTGTTATAAATATAGGACCAATTTTAACAGCAACATGCTCATTTATCATAGAATTATACCTTGGTAGAATTTTTAGCATTATTTCCATAAAAAATGGATGATTCGGACTACTTCCAATTACTCCATTTGCAATTTGTCCTGGACAATGACTTCTTGCAAAAAATAAATCAGTAGATGATGCCTCATTTATACATTCTTCTAAATTTTTATTATTTACCCAAACAGAATCTGCGTCAATATATATTCCTCCAAATCTAAATAATAATTCATACCTTAAAATATCTGATTTACCCCAGTATGTTGTTTCTTTATCATAAATTTCACGATTTATTAAATTTAATTTATCAATTTCAGTTTCAGTCCATAATACATATTTCCAATCTGGAAATGCTTTAATATAATCATTATAAAAGCTTTTCATCCATAATAGAGGCATTTTATTTTCTCCTATCCATATTTGATGAATTATTTTTGGAATCATTTTATATTCAAAAGATATAAAATAAATAATTTTTTAACGACGATTTTGTAATCCCATTTTGGAAGCCTCATAGTTAGTTAATGCACCTGCATTACGGGCTTCAATTTGAGCAGAACGCGATGGGTTTGCTAAATAGCCAGATGAATTATAAGTGTATCCACCTACTGAGTATGCTGGAGTAGAACCACCATAAGACCAGGTTGATTTTGGAGAGGAAGATGAAGAGAAGTCGGGAGTAGCTGCGGGTTTAAGGCAGGAAGCTGATTTTTCAAAGCTCATTATATTTTTACTTAGAAAAAAAAAATATAAAAATTACGAAACAATTACACCAGCAATAGTTACTATTTTCTGTGCAACTGGAAGCACTTTTTTAATAGCTGGTATAATTTTTTTTAATTTGATTTTTTCTTCGGGGCTTGAATCACTAAAGGATAGCGCTGTAGTGGGATTTTCCATACTCTATGCAATATTTTATTTTTTGATAAAAAATTGAATTTTTTAATATTTATTTTTAATTATTAAAAATGATCGAAAAACAAGCAGTTACTCACTGGCAGACATTTTTTAATTTTGCCTATTTATCAAATATATACAATATTTCATCAGATTTGAAGAATATACTAATTGATTTAATAAATCAAATAGATAGAAAAAAGTATAATTATTTGGATAATTATTCTGGTATGTTTGTGGATGATAATCATATTTTAATTGATTACGATAATATTTTTCGAATGGAAGATGGTAATGAGGAATATTTTATATTCCAATGTAATAAAAATAGAATATGTATTTATCAATATATTGGAACAAAAATAAGAATAAATTGTGGATATTTTTCGAATTATCCAGAACAAGTGATTCCTTTTTTGATTAAAATACTACACCTAATTTTTAACGAATTAAAATTTACAGAAAAATCTGGTCTTATTCAAATATGGAATTTGAGACCCATTCATATGCATTTTATTCAATATTTATTTTTGATTATCAGAAATATTCAAAATCATGATTTTGATTTTGAAAAATATGAGAAATCAGATGTTTCTGATAGAAGTACAAATAATTTTTCAACTACAAATAAAAGAAAAATAAGAGAATTAGCAAATGATTGCTGTGAATCATGTGGTCAATATACACTTAATGGTGAAGTAGATCATATAAATGAACATCAATTTGGTGGAACAAATAATCTTGAAGATGGACAATATATATGTCATTTTTGTCATTCAAAAAAGAGCACTATAAATCGACTTGTAAAGCGTATAAAAAGTTGATATATAATAATATTTTATTTAATAATTTTTATAATAAAAAATATTTTGTTCAAATACCTGCATTTTTTGTTATCCAATCACGATAATAATTTACATCCGTATATACTCCAGGATATCCGTAAAGAGCACATCCTTCACCCCAACTAACTATACCAACTAAATATGTCTTATCATTATAAACATATAATAAAGGACCACCAGAATCTCCTTGGCATGAATCTACATTTGTAGCTGGTGTTTGAAAAGCTTTACCCGCTAATATCATTCCATTCTTAATTCGATCAGGATTATATTCAATTTTTGGATTATTTTTACTAATAATTGGTGTACAACCGCATTGCAATAGATTTGCTGGTTGTCCTCCATCTGTAGTTAAACCATATCCAATTACTTTTGTTTTTGTACCGGGAATAATAAATTTCTTTCCTAAATCTTTATTTGGAATAGCCAAAACTGGAACTTGTGATGGAGGAGTTCCAGCAATAGTAAGTAAAGCAATATCATTTTCATCTGTTTTTGGATTCCAACCAGGGTGTATTTGTATATTTGTTACATTAAATGTATATTTTTTAGTAGTTCGATTTGGTTGATAAAAACCAACCTGTAATTTAGAAGGTGTTATATTTTTATCAACACAATGAGCAGCAGTAATAACAATACTTTCAGTTCCTTTTTTTATTAAAGCTGCTCCACAACTTGGGATATTATCAATCCATAATACTCCAAAAAATGGATATTTCTGATATTTAACAGTTATTCCATTTACTACTTTTATATTTGCATTTATTTTTGATTTTACTGGAGATTGCTTTTTATTCTTGTTGCAACTACAAGGCATTATATTCTTAATAAGTAAAAAAATTCTGAATTTCAATTATAAAATATTATATTATTATATGGCATTGGACGCATTTGGACGATTAAGAACTTCAGACTGTTTTACAACATTTAATTATTATCCATCAGCAATATCTAACAATACAATACTTGATATATATGTTTGGGTATCTGGGCAAACAGGTGGAGCATAATCTTACAATTCACTAAATTACATAAAAATATAAAAATATAGATTTTTTAGTTAAAAATATATTACTATTTTATAAAAATGGTTGTTATTATGAAAATTGGTGATATTTGCTTGATTCAAAATGGTGAAAGAAAAGATAGAGATTCAAATATAATTGGCAATATTCCAGTATATGGTTCAGGATTAAGACCTTTATTTATGACGAATGAATTTAATAGAGAAGGAAAAACATGTAAAATAAATAAAATAAAAAGTAATCGGCAAGTTATGATACTTAACCAAAAATATTTTCTTAATAATAATGCATTTACTATTATTAGTAAAGATGAAACAATAATTACAAATGAATATTTATGGACTTATTTAGAGAAAAATCAACATTTACTGCAATATATAGGATTTGCTATTATGCGTCTTGATATGGAGCATTTTCTAAATATACAAATACCAGTTCCATCTATTGTTAGACAACGCGATTTTATTGCTTAAAAATAATAATAAAAAATTATATGGATAAAATAATAAAAAATATTATTTTGGATAATAATCTTAAAAAATATCAAAAATATTCAAAAATATTAAAATATTTATTTGTTGATATTGCTAATATAAATCAGAATAAATATTTTATAGGAGGTTCATTTTGTATTCGAGAATATAAACAAATTAATGATCTTGATATTTATGTTGATAAAAATAAATTTTTTAAATTAGAGAAAGTCATTAATAAAAATATAGGAAAATTGGATTTTTTTGATGGAAATATGAGATTGATTTATAACATAACTGATGAATATAATTTCTTAACTAAATCAAATGAAAAAGAATTTTCAATAGAAGCTTTCGAAAAATTATCAAGTGAAGGCTATCCCAATAATAAATTTTCACTAAATTATTTACAAAAAAATAATTTTTTAGATAAAGATGAAAATGGTCATCAATTTTTTAATTTAAACACATTATTAAAATTTAAATTAACACTAAATCGTCCAAAAGACTTAGATGATATTGTATTAATTAAATCAATTATTGAGACTAATAAAAGGACTTAAAAATAAGTAACTTATTATATTTATATGTTCAAATTTATTTTATCTACATTATATGCATTTCGTGCAAGACAAACACCAATTATTCTTGGTCGTTGGAAGCTTAAATATGAAGAACAACAAATAAATAAATGCGTACTATGGGCAAATCAAGATAATTGTGGATGTTGTGAGATTGATTTGCCTAAATTTGATGAAAATTTAGGTGATGATTATTATTTACCATATTTTTTATAGATTTTTTGGAAAATATCCAAATTCCAAGAGTTTCTTTTTTGATTTTCCCAATAATTTATCAATTTGGTAATCTCTCCAACTAAGATAATCATATTTTCCATTTGATCCAATTGGTAAATATTGTAATTTATAATACTTCCAATCAACTTCCCTTAATTTATCAATAAAATCTGATTTTACACCAGATGAAATAATATTTGCTTTTGACATATACGCATATTTTATTTTAGGTTTCTTATATTTTTTCAGCCAATCCGCAAATATTTTCATAGCATCTTGCATTTCTTTTGTTTGATGTGGATGATATTTAGCACGATTAAACATTGTATTGATAACATTAAATTGATAGGTTGGACTACGATAGCGGATAATTTCGATTGTTTTTAGTGCGGTTTTTTTATCCTTAAATCCGGTTCCTTTCATAGTTCGATTAGGATGGCGATTGGAATATAAATCCATTAAAATAAAGTATATAAAATATTTAAAAATAAAATTTTTATATTAGATTTAGTATGGGAGATACAATTGCAAGTGGTTCTGGTAATTATTTAATTGTTGGAAATAATTGTCAAAAAATAGATTTTTTTAGCTCAGATATAACAATATCTTCAGTTTCAACATTTACTTTGTATAAAATTGTATATAATAATTCTAAATTTGGTAAAATATATTTAGCAGCAACAAGAACAAAAGATAATACTTTTATTGCTCAAAATAAAGACTTTAATTTTAGCTGGAAAATTGTACAAGATGAAGGTTCTACAGAACCTTATTTTTTAGGAAGTCATACTAAAAAATGTGAAAAAAATAGTTTGGCAATTTCAGAAAATTTACTGTTTCAAACACCTATTTTAAATAATAAAAACTTCAAAATTTAATTTTGAATCAAGTAAATCTAACAATAATTCTGATTTAGAGATATATAAACATAATATTTAAGTCTAAATATCTTATGATATTACATCTGTAAGAAATTTATGCTTTAATTTATCATTTAGAAATTATCTTTAGTAAATAATATAAGTAAAATTATTATATATTATTCTTTCTTCTAATAATCTTTTTTATGTGTTAAAAAATAATGATTTTTGAAATTAAAAAAATTAGTATATAATATAAATGGGTGATACATATGTAGGTGAAGGTTCCGCATTTTTCGTCCGCGATAAATGTAACAAAGTAAAAAATTTTACTTCTTCTTATAAATGGGCTTTTCCCCCTCCCGGTGATTTTAGCATATTCTCAATTATAAATTATGAAAATTCACTTATTGGTAAAAAGAATTTATCTGCGGTTATTGACGATAATTTTGATTATTGGGCTGAAATATCATCAAATGGATTGCTTAATTTTAATGCAAAATATTATTACGATGAAGAATTGGATGTATTTTTTATTGTTGTAATTGCAACTGGTGTTCATAAAAAATGTAATTATTCATCTTATGAACTTGATTATTTAGTTATACAAGATACTTCTTCTTCTACTTATCAAGCTTTAAAAAAGAAATCTGCGAGTTCAGAAGAATTCCATAAATTGTTAGATTCAAAGCCACATTACAAAAAATTGTATGATAAAATAAGGAATAAATTATAGTGAAAATTATTTCATTATAATAACAAAAATATTTATTGGATTAAGCACATATCACAGCTTTTGGGTTTTGGTGGTACTGTATTTTTACTAGAATTTGTTTGTACTGGATTTTGACTAGAATTTGGTGGTACTGGATTTTGACTATTATTTCTTCTAATATTAAAAGGAGGGGCACTTGGAAATGGAGATGGAGGTGGAGGTCCAGGAGCAGGTGGAAGTGGTGTTGGTAATTGTTGCTGTGGTTGAGTTTGTGATAGTGGTGATTGTGATTGTGGCTGTGATAGTTGTGATTGTGGCTGTGATAGTTGTGGTTGTGGTGGTATTTCTGGTGGATTATTGCCTCTAGATTTTGATGAATTAATATTTCGTTGATTTATTTCTTCTCTTTGGTTTTCAGATAATAATTGTTCCCTATTTAGTGCTCCTCCAATTAATTCATTTAATTTATTTTTTTTCTTATTATTGCCACCATTTTGTGCTTTTATTAATTGATTAACTTTTTTAACTAAATCTTTTTTATTTAATTTTGAATAATTTTTTACATTATTTTGCCGAAGTATATATTTTAATTCTTTATTTGTTAATTCGGACAATTCCATATTTTAATCTTATATTATATTTCTTCTAAATTTTGCATTTCCAAATTATTCGTCATTCGACTTCGGATAAAATTTTCAATACTAGTTACTCTTCTCATAATTTCATTCATAACATGTATTCTTAATATATAAAATGCGGATATCATTATAAAAACATGCCACAATGTATGAGTAACCCAATATGGTATTGTATCAATATAATATGTAATATGAAAACATCCAATTCCACTAATCGCAAAAATTGCACCCTTAATAACATTATGTTTTTTAAGTTCTGGACATCTTTTACGGCATAATAGTATTCCAAAAACCATAAAAAAACATGCACCAGCAATAATCAATTCAACACGAACATCGTCTAATTCATAAGATATCATAAATAGACTAAATGTTCCAAGTATTGAATTTGGAATACCTTTATATTTATCATCTATTTTTACAGTAAAAGCAGATAAAGTAATCATAACTAATATTGCACAATAAAAATCTATAAATTGAAATGATTGGAATAATTTTGGGTATTTATCTTTGAAATTATCTAATGCATGATATATCATAGATACTACCATAGATTGAAATAAAATCCAGCATTCTAAAAATAATTTATGAGTAAATGCAAAATGTATCGCCAATAGCATACATAAATTTGATAATACTAGAAATAGGCTCGTCAATTCCATTTACATTATATAGTTATATAATATAAATTCTTTATATGGGGTATATCGAATCTCAAGTAATTCAATACCTACATGCTCTTTTATCGATTAAATGGGATGAAATAATTTCATTTAATTAGTAAAAAAGAATAAAGTGGATTGGAGCCGAAATATATAATAAATATCAATATTTTTTGTTATAATAATTATATGAAAATAATTGATAAATATAAAAATTATTTACATTATGGTATTTATATAATCTTAATTTTTACATATACAATTTCATTTGTAATTATTAGTATAAGTATTCTTATTTCAAGTTATTTATATTTTCGTAATTTTAATGTACAAAATGAAGCATATACTGTAACAAAATTATATTTAAGTCGTTCAATTTCAATCGCACTTTCTTTTATTTTAGGAGTCGAAATTTTGAGATTATTTTATATAAAAACTTATAAACAATTAATTTTTGTTGTAACATTGGTATTTATAAAATTATTGGTTACCTATTTTCTTTCAAAAGAAATAGATAAATCAAGAAAATTTTAAAAAACACAATTTCCATTTCTACAGGTTTTTCCTTTAGGACAAGTCTTTTTTTGACATGTTCTACTATTTGGATTAAAAGGAGCACAAGGATCAGTACATGGAAAACAAGAATTTATACTATTATTTTTACAATTACAATTATTATCAGGTATTGAAAATTGACTTGTATGTTGTGAAGGACATGGACTACACTGATTATTAGAATTACCATACCACCCTGGCAAACAGCAATCTTTATTACATGCAAAATTTTCATAATTAATTATTCTTATTGGTCTTAAAAATAATAAATAAATTATGTAAAATACTAAAAATAAAAGTAATATAAAAAAAACTATTTCATATAATTTTTTCATATGTTTATATTATAAAAATAGATTATTTATTTAATTATATTTGAATTATTATGGATACAGAAATTGATATTGTTTTCACTTATGTAAATGGGTATGATCCTGAATTTATAAAATTAAAAAATAATTATTTAAATATAAAAAATAAGAAATTTAACCCAGATATTAGAAGTAAAGGTCTAGATGAAATAATTTATTCTGTTAATTCTGTAATAAAATTTATTCCATGGATACGTAAAATTTTCATTGTTACCAATAATCAAATACCACCAATTGATAAACAACTAATATTATCTGGTAAAGTAATTATTATTGATCAAAATAAAATTGTAGATACAAAATATTTACCGACTTTTAATAGTGATGTGATTGAATCATATTTACATAATATTCCTGACTTATCAGAAATATTCTTATATAATAATGATGATATGATGCATCTAAATTATATAGATAGAAAAGATATTTATGAAGTAAGAAATAATAAAATATTATTAAAAATAAGAAATAATTATAATATACATAATAAAGTTTATGAAAATGAATATTCGCAACGACTAAATTATACGAAAAGTTTTTTTTTAAAAATAGATCCAAATATTAAACTTATAAATAATCATCATACAAAATTTTTAAGGAAATCAACTATGAAATATATAGAAGAAAAATTTACTAAAATTTTAGACAAAATGAGAATTCATCATGTTAGAGGAACAGGATATATCCAGTACCTTTTTTTCTTATTAAATATTGATAATATTTTACATGAAAATATAATAATAAATTTTGGAACCGATGTAATGGAAAAACATTGTGGAAATAAAAATGGAGATTTAAATTATTTTAAAGATATTTTACAAAAACGACCTAAATTTATTTGTTTAAATTCAATGAATAAAAGTTTCAAAGAAGTATTTCCTCAAGTTATGAAAGAAATTATTTAGATTCAAAAATATATTTATTTTTGAATATATGACAAATAATAAAAATTTGACTTATAGTACTTCTTATCCTAGTTTTGAGAAAATCCCAGTAGGACAAAATTCCGCTAATTATATTCTTATAAATGGACGATATTATTTTAATGATTACGATTCAACAGGATATTATCTTCGATCCGTATTTGGAAAATAAATTACTGTTTTTCATCTCCTACACTTGTACCTGAATCTTCCAATTCTTTCTTCACTCCAACCTTGACTTCCTCAACTTTTTGATTAAATGAACTCATCAGTTTATTTGATAATGAAATATCCGTATTTAGCGGTTCTTCAATATGAGCACGACCATTTGGCACAAAACTTACTGCCCGGCTTAATCGCCTTTCTGTTCGCGGCAAATTATCCGTTTTATCCAATTCTTGTAAAACCCTCTCCATACTAGATTTTTCCTGTGGGATAGCTTTTTGAATCATTGACTCTGGAACCATGCGAATCCCCTGTTTCCCAATTTCTATTTTCTCGAAAACCCCAGCATTTGGCGGCAAATGAACATGAACATCAGAATTATCAACATTTGTTTTCAATCGATCAACAATTTCAGGCGGAATAGGTGGGCTCTGTTCCACCAATTTTTCGTATTCCATTTTTGCATATTTCATAAAATCTACTACATCTTCACGGTCATCGGGCTCCTTCTGGAGCTCAGTTTTCACATTATGATAGTATTTTCCCCAAGCAACGCTGGCAACTCGGTGACCCTCTAGGGATTCGGAGACTTTCAGGAATGTCTGGATAGTGGCAATAATACCGGCAATAATGTTGAAAAATCCAACTATAATCGCGTAATACCCTTGATACTCAACTGGCACGCGTTCTTGGGCAAAATTGGCGGCTCCTGTCAGCGTGGAAAGAATAATAACGGGAACCTGGAATTGGATGTTTCTTTTCCAGAATTTGACGCGGGATTGTTCATGCATCCAGCGAAAGGATTTGCCATGGTCTGCCCATTCTTCAAGTAATTTCTCGTCTGTGGGCTTCCAGTATTTCTGGCGTGGGGATTGAATTTCGGTTGTCATGATTTTAATTATAATGATTTCTTTATACCCCTTTCAAAAAGGGGCTAACCCCCAAACATCAGTCCATATTAGCTTGTATCATTCAAAAAGGAATAACCCGAAAGACCACACGCTATCTGCTATATAATATTTATCATATATTTATGACATCTATTTTTTATTGCATAAATGTTTATCAATATTTTTTAATTTATATTTCTTTTTACACATCATACAATGACAAATATGATCT
>Ga0194116_10004619_pt1 | contig 15685 bp, 15 predicted proteins | sample TA2MahsurfametaG_4_FD_148617 | JGI IMG/M metagenome (GOLD analysis project Ga0194116, IMG submission 148617) | Freshwater microbial communities from Lake Tanganyika, Tanzania - TA2015008 Mahale S9 surface | ecosystem: Environmental > Aquatic > Freshwater > Lake | place: Tanzania: Lake...
AGATGGAGAATAAAGATTGATTCACACAATTCGCAACAATTGCCACTCCTTTTAATTAATTCTGTTTCTGCGCTCATGCGAGTTTCGTTTCAATGAAATCAATGAATGAATGAATAACTTTAATATGGATCTCTTGAATTCTGTCTGCATATCCATTCCAAGGAACTCTTACCTCCACATCGCACAAAGGAGCCAATTTACCTCCATCTTTTCCAGTTAAACCAATTACAAAAATTCCTTTGGCTTTTGCGGCCTCTGCAGCTTTCAAAACATTGGAAGAGTTGCCACTTGTTGAAATAGCAACCAACACATCTCCATCTTGACCCACGGCTTCAACCATTCGAGAAAAAACAAAGTCATATCCGTAATCATTTCCAACACAACTCATGTGTGAAGGATCTGAAATACTCATGGCAGCCAATGCAGGCCTGTTCTCTCTGTATCGGCCTGATAGTTCTTCTGCAAAATGCATAGCATCACACATGCTCCCTCCGTTTCCACAAGACATAATTTTCTTTCCCAATTGCAACTGTCTTGCGAGTAATTCACTTCCATGTTGAACACTCAATAAAAACTCTTGAGAATTCATAATGGTCTGAAGCAGTTCTTGTGCTTCTCGGAGATGTTTTTCAATGACCGTCATTTGTTCTTTTTTAAAAAATAGTCCACCCAAAAATCAAGTTCTTTGGTATGTTCTTCATATTGTTTTCCTGTTGCAGGTCCATAAAAACCCGTCCAGATTCGCTGAACAAGGCCATTCTGATCTACAAGCAATAATGTTGGAAAAGACATCATGTGATTCAGTTGGTTAAACGTCTCCTTCGCATCTTTCTGAGGCCCCTCATTTCCCACACCAAAATAAATACTATACGGCATTCCAAGCTGTAATGCCTGATTTTTGACACGTTTCAACGATTCTGAATTGTACCCGTTTCGTTCAAAGGTTACAGGAATTACATTCAAACCACGCGCATTGTATTTCTTGTATAAGTCAATGACAAACTTTGACTCATCTGTGCAATTTGGACACCACGTCCCCATGATTTGAACTAGTGTTATTTTTCCCTTCCATTCCTTCAACCCGAATGTACGTTCGGCACCCTTCTCATCTAAAACTTGAAGACGAAGTTTTTCAGTTGGATTTTTCATCCAAGTAAGTGTATTCGTAGCGTGCAGGGTGTAGGAGGGGTCAACCACTGCAGTATACCCCACTTTATAGTGCATTCCACTCCTGAAAACACCGTGAATAATTTCCTTATTATTCAACTGCCCTTCAATTTGAAACAGATGCGTTCCATCAAATGCCGACAAATAAAATTTGTTGTTCTGCAGCCATTCTCCTTGTAAAAACCGATAATCACCGGTTTCTGTTAGCACTGTTCCATAAAGAGGGGTATTTATTCCGTTTGTATAATTCAGATACAAAATGGCTGGAATGGAATCATCTTCAAACTTCATTTTAAACCGAAGTTCAATTGGCACATGAATTCGGGTATCGGTTTCTTTTTCTTGAGCACTTATGAGATGAAACGGAATACTGTAATTTCCTTTTCTCGACGGATCAATCCACTCACCCGAAATATTTCCCTTTACTTTCTTCCCTTTTATATAGGTTGAAAATAAAGGCATCTCTGCCTGAAACGTACTGTCTTGATTCCAATGAATATCTAGATCAATTCGTTCTGTATTATTTACAATTGTCCACTTCACGAGTGACTGCATCTCGAGCCGGCATTTGATTTCAGAAAAATCTTGCTTCATTTCAAAAATCAAATCAAAATTTTGTGCAGCAGCAACATTCGCAATGAGAAGAAATACAAAGAGAAGATGTTTCATCTATTACAGATCGAATTTTATACCTTGCGCCAAAGGCAACGAGGTACTATAGTTTATTGTATTTGTTTGTCTTCGCATGTAATTTCTCCAAGCATCTGAACCGCTTTCTCTTCCCCCTCCAGTTTCTTTTTCACCACCAAAAGCACCTCCTATTTCAGCGCCACTTGTTCCAATATTTACATTCGCTATACCACAGTCTGAACCCTCACAAGATAAGAATCGTTCTGCTTCACGCATGTTGGTGGTCATGATAGCACTTGATAATCCTTGATGAACACCATTCTGCATGGCAATTGCTTCATCCAAGTTGGAATACTTCATAAGATAAAGAATTGGAGCAAACGTTTCAGTTTGAACAATCTCCAATGAACTATCCTTTACTTCTGCAATGCATGGCTTAACGTAACACCCACTTTCAAAACCTTCACCCGTGAGAACACCGCCTTCGACCACAAAATGTGCGCCCTCAACTTTGGCCTTTTCAATGGCATTCAAATATGTATTTACGGCAAGTTGATCAATAAGTGGGCCCACATGATTGTTGCTATCCAACGGATTTCCTATTCTCAATTGACCATAGGCTGCAACCAATTTTTCTTTTACCTCATTATAAACAGATTCATGAATAATTAATCTTCGCGTAGATGTGCACCGCTGTCCAGCTGTTCCCACTGCACCAAATACAGCACCGATGATGGTCATTTTCAAATCGGCATTTTCAGTCACAATTATGGCATTGTTTCCACCCAACTCTAAAAGTGATTTTCCAAAACGTTGGGCTACTGTTGCTCCAACCATTCTTCCCATTCTGGTGCTTCCTGTAGCAGAAATAAGCGGAACACGCGTATCAGCCGTTAACCATTCTCCAACTTCAACCGCACCTGTAACAATGGAAGAAATTCCTTCTGGTAAATTGTTTTCAGCTGCAATTTCATTCCAAATGTTCTGACATGCTATGGCACACAGAGGTGCTTTTTCAGAGCCCTTCCAAACACAAACATTTCCGCAAATCCAAGCCAAGGCAGAGTTCCAACTCCACACAGCCACTGGAAAATTAAATGCTGAAATTATTCCAACAACACCAAGTGGGTGCCACTGTTCATACATTCTGTGACCAGGGCGTTCACTATGCATGGTAAGACCATACAGCTGTCTAGAGAGTCCAACTGCAAAATCGCAGATATCGATCATTTCTTGAACCTCACCCAAACCCTCTTGAAGACTCTTTCCCATCTCGTACGAAACAAGCATCCCCAATTCGTTTTTGTAATCTCTGAGACGATTTCCAAACTGACGTACAATTTCACCTCGTTTAGGTGCTGGTATAAGTCTCCATGTTTTATATGCCTCTTGAGCAGTTGAAATAACTCGCTCGTAATCTTCTTTTGTAGTAGTGCGAACTTTCGCAATTTCACTTCCGTTCACCGGAGTGTATGATGAAAGAAGCTCCCCAGCTGAGAAAAACTCTCCTCCCGTGCTTGTTCCTAAATTCTCTTCTCTGATACCCAATTTTACAAGTACATCTTGCATTTCCATTTGTTCAATATTTATAAATTCCGTCAACAAATGTACAACTTCACATGAGGACTATGATGAGTTTTCTTACATTTGAGTATGCGAAAATTCAGTCTTTATTTTCTTCTGAGTTTTTATACCCTATGCTCTTTTGGAGTAGAGGCGAAACTGCATTTTTGTTGCGGTCATTTACAAGAAGTTCATTTTTTTGAATTTGAAAGCCATTCCAACCAGCATTCAGAACATGCAAATTGCTGTCACAAAAAGCACTGCAGCACCGATGTACAAATTCAACTGCAGCACACAGATCAGCACACCAATAGCCTTGATTTTATTGAAATTCAGGCACAAATTGAATTAGATACACATTGTTCAAATACCATTCTAATTGAAATTCAAAATTCTCTATCCACTAACTGTTCAAATTCCAAGGAGGATCCGCCCCCTCAACGGAATTTTTACGACATATTTTGTTGCAGAAAAATTGATGTCTTGCTGTTGAGTTAATTCAAAAAAAGCAATTATTCAATCTTTAAAAACAACAAAATGAAAAAATTAATCTTCCTATTATTCTCAATTATTGCACTCAGCTCTCATGCACAAAAGAGTACAAGAGAGACCACCTCATTCTGGGTTGCAGGGGCATGTGGCATGTGCGAAAAAACCATAGAAAATGCTGTGGATGTAAAAGGTGTTTTCGCCCTTGACTATGATTTAAGTTCACATCGACTCACAATTACGTATAGACCCCATATCATTAGCCTGAAACAGATTCATGATTTAATTCATGAGGCAGGTTATGATACAGAAGCGTGTGTTGCAACGGATGAACAGTATAATCGCGTTCATGGCTGTTGCAAATACAGAACTTTACCTGTTCACAAATAATCCAAACATCATGAAAAACTTCGCACTGACAATTTCCATTGTCCTGACAAGCTATTTATGCTTTGGACAAATTACAGGCAAGGTCACCAACAGTAACAATGAACCGCTCATTGCTGTCATCTATTTCTCAAATTCACAATCGGGCACAACTTCAAATGCAGATGGTTATTTTTCACTTGGAATTCCGACTAGAAGCAATTGGCTAATTTGCACCGCAAATGGATATTTCAAAGACTCGATATTCGTGGAGTCGAATTCGATCAAGCAAGAGTTAAACTTACTTTTCAAATTAAATACAGACAACACTTTGGGCACGGTTGAGATTTATGATCATGATGGTGGAACACACATTAGCGGTTTAGATCCACAAACCTTTCAAATTTTAAACGAAAAAGAATTGTGTAAAGCAGCGTGTTGTAGCCTATCTGAAAGTTTTGAAACCAACGGTTCTGTTGATGCCTCATTCACAGATGGAATTACGGGAACTCGACAAATTAAAATGATGGGGCTCGATGGAAAATTCACGCAAATACTCTTTGATAACATGCCTGCCGTATGGGGGCTATCCAGTGTATACGGATTAAGCTATTTGCCGGGACCTTGGATTAATTCCATTGCCATTGCCAAAGGAACAGGAGCTGTAATGCATGGATATGAAGGTGTTTCAGGACAAATCAACGTGAGACACAAAGATGCTACTATGAAAGAAAAGTTGTTTGTCAACACATACGCCAGTAGTGCAAGCAGATTGGAGTCTAATGTGCTTTGGAATAATGCAGTAAATGAACACACTGCCATGCAGGTTCAAACACATGTGGCGCAAGCTCAACACGTTTTTGATACCAACGCAGACGGATTCATAGACAACCCCTTATTTCGGAATGGTCTTGCACGTGTTGCGCTCCAATATTCAGGCGAAAAAGGCTTGAATGGAGAATATGCGGTTTCCATTGGAAGTTATTCTTCGAAGAGTGGACAAGCGAAATCTTTTCAAGAAAATGTTCCTGCCGGATTTCTTTGGACATCGGGGACCCTGTCAGAACATATGGAATTCACTGGAAAAACAGGTTTTGCATTCGATGAATATGGGAATACAAGTATTGGTAGTCAAATTACGCTTGGTAAAACAGATGTTTCTAGTCAGTTTGGTTACAGAGATTATTTAGGTAATCAAAATTATGCTCGAATCAATTTACTTTTTAGTCATGAAATCATTGAAGAGACATCAATAACAGCAGGTGTTTCAGGACAAAAAGATGATTATGAAGAAAATCTTCAAAACATTGGCGGAACTTCAATCCTAATTGCAAATAGAACCGAACTAACATTCGGTGCGTTTACCGAATTGAATTCTACTATCAAAGAACGTCTCCAAATTATTCTTGGTCTGCGTGCAGATAAAAATAACATCTATGGAAATTATCTTACCCCACGAGGGCATATGAGATTCAGTATTACAGAAAACATGAATGTTAAGTTATCTGCTGGCAAAGCATACCGCTCTCCGCAGATTATTATGGATAATCTAAGTGCACTTGCCGGAAATAGAGTGTGGAATGTAAACAACTTAGGAATTAGCTATCCATTCGCATTGAACATGGAGGAGGCCAATACTTTTGGGTTAGCTTTTGTAAACAATATGAGGTGGTTCCACAGAAATGCAACGTGGTCTGTTGACGCATTCTATTCCAATTTCAAAAATCAAATCGTAGCCGATTATGAGACTAGAGGTGAGTTTTATCTCTATAATTTAGATGGAAAGAGCTTTTCCAAAGCTATTCAAACAGATCTCACTTTCAGTCCTTTGAAAAGAACCGAATTTCGTTTTGCTTACCGCTGGTTAGATACAAAAACCACATATAGAGGAACGCTGAAAGAACGTCCTTTGGTCGCACAAAATAGATTCTTTATGAATGCCTCCTATTCAACGAAAGAAAATGCCAAAGGAAGAAAACTAAATTTCGATTTTACAGCAAGATGGTTGGGACAGCAACGATTAGCCATTTTACATGACACAGCAAGCATGGAAGAAGTTGAGTATAGTCCTTCTTATTGGACCTTAAATACGCAAATTGCATTTTTCATTCAATCGAACTTGGAAATTTACGTGGGAGGAGAGAACTTAACCGGATACATGGCACACCATCCAATCTATCTCTTTGAGAATGTTGAATCTCAATATTTCGATGCATCTCAAGTATACGGTCCCATGTTCGGAGCCAATTACTACATTGGTCTTCGCTGGAGAATAGGAGAAAATAAAGAGTAAGGGAGTTCCCCTTACTCTTTAATTATTTTTCCTGAATAAATACCTGCATCATTTTTTATTTGAATGAAGTAGGTCCCAGATGCTAACGCTCTTAAATCCAGACTGGCCTTATTCATGGCCGAAGATTGAGCCACTTGGTTTCCGATTAAATCTGTAATGGTGTAGGTAAAATATCCCTGGAATTCAATATTCACCTGGTCTTGAGTGGGGTTGGGATAAATGGAAATCGATTCTTTCGATTCATTTCCAACTAACTCTAACCAATCATTGATATTGTAGGTAGTATTTGTAATAATGGCCTCATTCCAGTCAAAATAGATATAGGCAGTATTGGTAATTTCACTGTATACTGGGTTACCTGCATTTTCACGGATACGGAAGATGAGGTGACCCTGGCTCAACTCCTGACTTACACTGCTATCGGGTAACCAAATGTTGTTGAATTCAAAGCGTAATACCCCGTTGCCAAGATGAACAATTTGCATGTCATGTGTCGTTTGTAAAAGTTCAAACGTTGACCAATCCAATTCTGCATCTAACGTATCCAATATATAGATGTTCTGAGCAGGGGCAGTTCCTGTATTTTGGAAACGAATGGTGTATTGCAAAACATCATCTTGCCACACATCAATGGTTTCAGGAGCGTATTGGTTTCCATATGTTTCATGGAACGTTTCTTTATACACAGATTTATCATTCGGATCATAGCTATTACCTAAAATCTGCAACAACCCGCCGCTATTGTTGTTTGTGTAGCAATCTTCCGTCTCTGTTGCTGTAATGGTTGAAGAGAAAATATGCTGTGCACCGTTAACTAACCCACTTGGAAGATTAAAATAAAGATAATCTGTGGTTGTAAACCAAGTTTGGTTCGAAGAGATGGTCCAGGTAATTGTATTTCCGCTAATGACATAATTCGAATTTTGTATTGACGATGTCACCAAGCTTACATCAGAAGGCCATGTCATTGTTAAGACATAATCTGTAGCTCCGGGTCCATAATTTCCCCAATTCAAGCGAATAATTGCTGTTTGATTTTGATAATAGCCACTCCATGGGGTAATGGTGGTCCAAAGGTCTGAGCACAGGGTAACAGAGCCTCCACAGTTCACTGCAATGGCAAGAGGTTGAGTAATACCACTCCAGCTTCCCGCAATAGTATAGAAATTATTACCAGGCAACGTGTAGTTGTTGTTGGATAACCAATTTTGATCCACTTGCGCCAAAGCTGCGCTGGTAACACCATAAATGGAACCACAGTATGAGAAATATCCCGATGAATCGGAGTATACCGTGATAGCAGTTTGATTGGTGGTCCAACCTAAATGAATAGGAGCGCTTGCTAACGGCATTTCACCTAGATTCATAATTCCATTTCCATTCATATCGCAGAATACAAATCCGCTGTAGCACAAGTACGGGAATGGATTTGCGTTTCCACACTGCAACGGAATATTGAATAAAGGGGCTGTTGGTTGTGACTGACAATCATAACCCAGTGTAACATAGAAGGGTGATGTGGAAGTATACCCCATGTTCGCCAGGTAGTTCGGGTTAATTGAAATAACAATTGAATCACCTGAAACTCCCGCTAAATCAACAGAGTAATATCCGTTGGTATTTGTGGTTGTTGAGATTATCCCTCCATTGTCGGCATTGGAAACAGTTAATGGCACATTACTCAACACCAACTCGCCACTTTCATATGTGCCATTTGAATTTGAATCGCAAAACAGGTAACCACCTTGACACAAATATCCACTTGAAACTTGGAAAGTATCACAAACACTGTACGTACATCCGTTTGCAAATTCTGCATTCAAGCAGGCTACAACGTAGCTTGCACCAAATGTTGAAGTTAAATATGCATTCGCTTGAGTCGAGTAAATTCCGCTTCCAATAGGAGCACCGTTGGCATTGTATGGTGTTACAACCCAACTATAGATTGAAATATTACTCGTTGTAGCAGAATAGATGTACATGCCATTCGGAACTGCGGATTGTACTATGCTGGTCCAACAAGGGCCTCCTGAACATGTCAAAGTGAATGCGATGGTATAGGCTCCATAACCGTTTGACCAAAACTGATTGTACCCGCCTGTGACCACATAACCATTCTGGGCTAACCAGTTGGGGTCTATGGTAACAGTTGTATTACCGCTTGGAATACCATATAACGTGGCAAGCTGACCACTGTTCGATAAAAATCCTGAGACACTCACGCCGGTAAAATCATTTGTTACCCAAATTGGGATAGCACCGTTGATAGAGCCCTCATAATTTCCATCACCATCACAATCTAGACTTGCTATACCATACAATTGAATAGAGCACCCTCCAATGGTCACAGCCACTGTATCTGAGGCGCTGCTTTGATTTTGAGGATTGTAAATTGTTGTAACAATTGAATAAATTCCTGGCGCCATGTAATTGTGACTTACAGCAGGGGAAACGGTAATGACAGTACCCACAGAACTTGTACCTCCGTTATGATTTGAGGCGGTTCCATCGCCCCAATCAACGGCTATTGCAAATTGAAATCCTATGAAATTCGACCCTTGTATAACATGGTCAATCTCCGCTCCGGTTGAAGCCGTTTGCGGGTTTATCGCAGCAAATGACATGGATATAGTAGAGTCACAATAGTAATCTACAATTGAGGAACTTTGTGGCTGAAGGCCCGTAATTTGAAATCCTTGACCAAAGATTTGAACAGATAAAAGGGAAAATAGCGATAAAATAAAAATGCGCATGTGATTAAGGTTTGAATGAAGACGATCATAGAAGCTAATTAGTTGCTTTACAGCCTAGAATTGACAATTTCTTCTAGCGCATCAATCCAAATTTCTGAATCGTTCAAACTGGGAACCAATTGAATTTTTTCTCCACCCAATTCTTCAAACAATTCCTGATACTCTTCTCCAATTTCAATGGTGGTTTCTAGGCAATCAGCCACAAACGCCGGTGAAAACACCAATAGTTTCTTCGCTCCCTTCTGAGCTTGCTCTCGAATAACCTGATCTGAAAATGGCTCTATCCAACCCTTACCCAATCTGCTTTGAAAACAAACTGTATACCGCGATTCATTGATTCCCAATCCCTGAGCAATTAAGCGTGTAGTAGCGAAACAAGTTGCCTTATAACAAAGAAAATTCTCATCGTTTATTTCAGATTCACAACTGTGATTTCTACACTTATTGTCCTTGTAAATTTTATCTAATTGACGTTCTGGAAGACCATGAAAACTGAACAAAATATGGTCATATTCATTCAAATTAAATTGCTGAGCATTGTTCACATAACCTTGAATATACTTGGGGTTATCATAATATTGCGAGACAAATTTCAATTCGGGAATGGTCCACCATTTCGAGACCAACGCCATTACTTTATCATGCACGCTGCCCGTTGTTGCAGAGGCATATTGCGGGAACATGGGAACAACTATGAGCTGTTCAGGTGCCCATTCTTCAATATCAGCAAGCACTTTATCTAAGCTTGGAACCTGATATCTCATGGCCAAAAATACTTTCGTTTCATTCTCATCATAACGCGCTTGCAATTGCTCTTTGTTCCTTTTTCCGTAGTGAATCAAAGGCGAACCGTTTTCTGTCCACAGTTCTTGATACACTTTCGCACTTTTTCTATGACGGAATGGAACAATAATTCCATTCACTAGAATTGCTCTTCCAATGGCATTGATATCAATGACTCTCGGGTCGTTTAAAAATTCGGTTAAATACCGATATACGGCACCCGGAGTTGGAGCATCGGGGGAACCTAAATTCACTAAGAGAACAGCTGTTTTTTTCATAATCCGTTTGCAAAGAAAGAACAATTCAAATAGCCTCATGTTCAAATGTGTATCTTTGAGCGCAAAATTGCACGCATGCTCAGATCAATGACCGGCTATGGAAAAGCCGAACTGCAAATGGAATCGAAAAAATTCTCTGCAGAAGTTCGATCACTCAACAGTAAAGGTTTGGACTTAAATGTTCGCGTTCCAAATCTCTATCGAGAACACGAATTAACCATACGTACTTCATTCGGTGAACGTATACAACGAGGCAAAGCTGAGATTTCTTTGTACATCGAAAATATTGGTGGAGAAAGACGGATGCAGTTCAATACAGAACTTCTTGATCAATATTACAATGAACTTGTAAATTGGACTTCAGACAAAAACCTAGGACACTCAGACATTTTAGCTACAATTATGCGTATGCCAGATGTCACAAAAGTTGAACAACCCGAACCAAATGAGCACGAGTGGACCGCATTACTCGACCTCATTCATAAGGCATATTTAGCGTTCGAAGCATATAGACATTTGGAAGGCGCAAAGCTGAAAACAGAATTTGATATGCGTATTGCGAACATCATGAGCCTTCGCTCTTCGCTTATTGCTCCCATGGAAGAACGAAAAGAAAAAACTCGAGAAAAATTGAGAGCACAAATAGACGAGTGGGTTGGGAAGGAAAAACTCGATGAAAATAGATTCGAACAAGAACTTATATATTACTTGGAAAAGCTTGATGTTTCAGAAGAGCTACAACGTCTGCAATCGAATTGTGAAATGTTCACAGAAGAACTTAACGGAGCAGCTCAAGGAAGAAAACTTGGATTTATTTCTCAAGAAATTGGAAGGGAAATCAATACCATTGGATCAAAAGCAAATGATGCAACCATGCAACGCATGGTTGTTGAAATGAAAGATGAATTGGAAAAAATAAAAGAACAAATAAACAATGTTCTCTAGTCAAGGCAAGGTCATTATATTTTCCGCACCAAGCGGAGCAGGCAAAACCACACTTGTTCGGCATTTGTTGGGGATAGAATCACTTGCATTGTCTTTTAGCATTTCTGCAACGTCAAGGTCCATTCGGGGAGGGGAAGTAGATGGAAAAGATTACTATTTCCTCTCTGATATTGAGTTTGAAAAGAAAATTCAATTGGGTGCTTTTTTGGAGTGGGAAGAAGTATACGCAGGTACAAAATACGGCACACTCATTTCAGAAGTTGAACGCATTTGGAAAAACAACAAAACGGTTATTTTCGATGTTGATGTGGTTGGCGGATTGAGATTGAAATCGATTTTTCAAGATTCTGCACTTTGCTTATTTGTTCAACCTCCCAGTGTCGACGCATTGCATCAGCGTCTTGTGGCTCGATCAACCGAATCTGAGGAAAAAATTCAACAACGCGTCGCAAAGGCGGAAAAAGAGATGGCCTTTGCAAATCAATTTGATGCGATATTAGTCAATACTGATTTAGATATTGCCAAAAAAGAAGCTGTAATTCTTGTTTCTGATTTTCTGAAAAAATGAAAATAGCCCTGCTTTTCGGATCATTCAATCCCATACACCTAGGACATTTACAAATGGCTGAAGCCGCCATTAAATATGGGGTTGACGAAGTATGGTTTATTCCTTCACCACAAAACCCGCTCAAAGATTTAAAAGAACTTATTGATATTGAAGAGCGTCTGGCCATGGTAAATTTGGCAATTTCAGGTTTCGAAAATTTCAAGTTGATTGACCTCGAGAAACATCTTGAAATTCCCTCCTATACGTACAAGACACTTCAGGTTTTATCTCAACGGTATACACACGAATTTTTTATTCTTTGCGGAACAGATGTCTTGCATCAACTTCCCGCATGGAAAAATGTAAGTCTCATTCTGGAAAACTATTCATTTCTCGTTTGCCAAAGAGAGGTTGAATCGGAATGGCCCGAGAGCCTTCAATCTTATCAAGATAAATTCATCTTCATACCCTTTGAACAAAACTCCCTTTCAGCAAGTAACATCCGCTTGAAGCATTGCATTTCTCTCATTCCATCTGTTGACCGCTATATCCTTGAGAAGCATTTGTATGGTTTTTAAACGGGGCTTTCAAACCCCCGTGGGATGGATTTCAGTAGAGATAGAAAATGATTGTATTTCTCGCCTTGATTTCCAAGAAAATCAAAGTGAACATGAAGGAGAGCATGCCCTTTTCTTGGAATGTGAAAAACAATTGCAAGCCTATTTCAATGGTGAATTGGAAAAATTCAACTTGCCCGTTTGTACCTCAGGTACACCTTTTCAGATTTCTGTATGGGAAGAACTCAAGAAAATTCCATTCGGTACTACCGTCTCTTACCTATCTATTGCCAAACGCTTGAACAATGAAAAGGCAGTTCGCGCTGTTGGTCAAGCCATTGGAAAAAACCCAATTGCCATTGTAATTCCTTGCCACAGAGTAATAGGGAAAAACAATGCATTAACGGGCTTTGCAGGTGGTCTTGATCGAAAAAGGAAATTGTTGCAGCTGGAAAACTTTGAATTATTTCCCTTAAATTCGAATTAAATCTTAACCAATGGAAAACGAAATTACACCCGCAACTGATCAAATATTCGATAACCACAGACCATGGGACATGGAAAAAAACACCTTCTCCATGTTGATGTATTTGGCTTTGATATTTGGATTGTTGGGTGCCATTTTAGCCATTGTCATGTGGGCTACAAACAAAGAGAAAAGTCCATTTGTAGACTCACACGGTAAAAACATTTTGAACTGGTTCATTAGTTCTATGATTTACATTGTAGCATCCATTATTCTGGCCTTTTTCTGCATCGGCTACTTACTTCTTTTTGGCGTTGCCATAACACATTTAATTTTCATCATCATGGGAGCAATCAAAGCAAACAACGGTGAGACTTTTAAATTTCCTTTGGCCATTCCTTTTGTGAAGTAATTCGCTGAATTTCCTTTATTTTTGCGCCCGCATGGATTTAATAATTATTCCAACTTACAACGAGCGTGAAAACGTGGAAGATATGATTCATGCTGTCTTCGCACAAGGAGACAACTTCCATTTACTTATTGTTGACGACGGTTCTCCAGATGGAACAGCACAACTTGTAAAACAAAAGATGCACACATTCCCAGATCGCTTGCACGTGTTAGAGCGTTCAGGAAAATTAGGGCTTGGTACGGCTTACATTGCTGGATTCAAATGGGCCTTAGAAAAAGGATACACCTATATTTTTGAAATGGACTGTGATTTCTCGCACAATCCGAAAGACTTAAACCGCCTGTTGTCTGCGTGTAAAAACAACCACGGTGTTGCCGTGGGTTCAAGGTATGTGCATGGCGGGGGAACCATAGACTGGCCTTGGCATAGAAGATTAATTAGCAAAGGCGGAAGCATCTATGTTAACCTTATTCTTGGTCTCGGTGTGAAGGATAGTACCGGTGGTTTTGTTTGTTATTATCACGAAGTTCTGAAATCGCTAAACTTAGATGAAATTCAATTTATTGGATATGCCTTCCAAATTGAAATGAAATACAAATCAAAGAAAAACGGGTTCCAAATCACAGAGGTTCCAATACAATTTGCAGATCGAACCAAAGGCACCAGCAAAATGAGTTTAAACATTTTCCACGAAGCTTTTCTTGGCGTGCTAAAAATGCGATTTTCAAAAAAATAATTCCATGAAACAAGTAATTAAAAATGTAACAATTGTAAACGAAGGTGAACAGTTGATTAAAGATCTGTGGATTGAAAATGACATAATCAAATTCATTGTAGAACCCAATGAAATGGATCACCAGCATGCAGATGCTCTTTTCGATGGCACCGGGAAATATTTGTTACCAGGATTAATAGATGATCAGGTGCATTTCAGAGAACCCGGCCTAACGCATAAGGGCGATATTTCAACTGAATCTGCCGCCGCCGCCGCGGGCGGAGTAACCTCCTATATGGAAATGCCCAACACCAGCCCCAGCGCCGTAACACACGAATTATTACAAGCAAAATTTGACCGTGCAGAAGAAGTTTCTACTGTGAACTATAATTTCTTCATGGGTGCAACACCTGAGAATGTTAAAATTCTGGCTGAAATAAATCCCAACGAAATATGTGGAGTTAAAATATTCATGGGTTCCTCAACCGGTAATCTTTTGGTGAATAAAAAAGATGCATTAGAACTTATTTTTTCTGAAGTAAAAACCCTCATTGCAACGCATTGTGAAGATGATGAGATTATCAAATTCAATTTGAATCAACTTCAAGCAACAAACACCGAACTCACTGCTGCACACCACCCCATTATTCGCAATGAAGAAGCATGTTATGCATCGTCTTCTATGGCCGTTGAATTGGCTAAAAAACACGATGCCCGATTGCATATTTTACACATTAGCACAGCCAAAGAGCTTGAGCTTTTCGACAACGATTTACCGCTTTCTGAAAAAAGAATTACTGCCGAAGCATGCATTCATCATTTGTGGTTCACAGACGAAGATTACGCAACCAAAGGCAATTACATTAAATGGAATCCCGCTGTTAAAGGCGTATTTGATCGCATGGCTATTCGCGAGGCGGTGAAAGATGGAAGAATAGATGTCATTGCAACAGACCACGCTCCGCACACAACAGAAGAAAAAGAACAAGAATTTTTGAAAGCGCCAAGTGGCGGGCCCTTGGTTCAGCACAGCCTGTTGGCATTGCTTGATCTTGTGAATCAAGGAATCTTCGATATTGAAACGGTTGTGAAAAAAACATCGCATGCCGTTGCCGAAATGTTTCAAATTGACCGACGCGGATTTATTCGTGAAGGCTATTATGCAGACCTTGTGTTGGTTGATTTAAATGAGACAACTCAGGTAACAAAAGAGAGTTTACTTTACAAATGCAAGTGGTCTCCTTTCGAAGGTCACACTTTTCATTCACGCGTACTCTCTACTTGGTGCAATGGTCAATTGGTTTATCACAATGGCCTGCTTACGGGAATAAAGGCGGGTAACCCCTTACGCTTTTGTAGGTCGTAAGAACCCTCCGAATAATAAATATCCCAATACCCCACCGTAGGGTATGCCGATACGCCAATTACTCGAAATGACACATGAACCATTGGAGATGTTTGTTTTTCTCATTTTATTTTGAACCCATTTCCTGCTATTCGTTTCAAGCTTTTCGCAACGCTCAAAGGCTTTCCACTGCTATCAGGGGTAAGGAAGAATTGTTTTGAATATTTAATTTCTCTACCTGCATTCTAATTACCTTTAACCAACCGCAACAAACCTGCGCCTATCGCGCTACAATGACATGTATTGGGTTGATTTGTTGCGCGTATAAGTAAGTTACCTGCAACCCTATTTTGCGACGTGGCAATTCAAAATCGAC
>Ga0194116_10004621_pt1 | contig 15681 bp, 13 predicted proteins | sample TA2MahsurfametaG_4_FD_148617 | JGI IMG/M metagenome (GOLD analysis project Ga0194116, IMG submission 148617) | Freshwater microbial communities from Lake Tanganyika, Tanzania - TA2015008 Mahale S9 surface | ecosystem: Environmental > Aquatic > Freshwater > Lake | place: Tanzania: Lake...
AAACTTTATCCTGACTATTATTTTTTAAAAATTTCACTATTTGTTTTAAATAAAAATTACTTTTAGCCTGAGTTATAATTACGATATTTAACATATAATTATTTTATAATTAGAAAAGATCATGTTTAAGTTAATATTTTAAAATGTTTAATAAAATTTTAAAATATATGATATAATGTTTATAATTAAAGAATATCTTATGAATGTAAATTTAACATCACATAAAAAAAAATCTTTTTTTTTTGATATTAAAAATATTAAAAATGATAAAAAATATCTGCTTAATCTTGTAAATAATCAACTATTATCAAGTAGAATTTTATATCATCAGAATACAAAATCTAAATTACATTTAATGATGATATGTCATCATAAGAATAAAAAAATTTATCCTTTTAAATTTAAAAATAAAAAAAAAAAGTTTTTTATTCATTTAGAAGGCAGGGCGATTTTTAAATTTCATGATTACAAAAATAAATTGGTAAAGAAATTAAATTTTAATAGCAAAAATAATCTTATTTTTTTAGATGAGAATAAGTATTATTATAATCAATCTATACTGTCTAAAAAATTAATTTTTTTTGAATTAACTTCTGGTCCATTTATTTCTAAAAATAAAATATATCTTTATAAGAAATAAAATATCGCTAAAATATTAAAAACATACAAAATTCGTTTTATGAAAATAAAATTAAAAAAAAAATTATTTTTTTCACAAAGTATTAAAGTTCTATTAAAAAAGAATGTAGAGGCACTTAAAGAAAAATTTGGGATAGATTCTGCTTTGAAGTGGCATTTGGATCCAAGACAATTTTTAATTTCACAATCAAGATATAAGTTTGTTTCTAAGATCTTAAGTGGAAAAAATAATGTTCTTGAAGTTGGATGTTCAGATGGCTTTAATTCAAGAATAGTTAGCCAGGAAGTAAAGAATTTATCAATTTGTGATATTGATGACCACCTTCTTAAGTATGCAATTAAGATAAAAAAAAATAAATGGAATTATAATATTTTTAAACATGATTTTATATTAAACCCAACAAAGGAAAGATACGACGCAATTTACAACTTGGATGTATTGGAGCATATACCGTTTAATAAAGAAAAATATTTCATAAAAAATATCTGCTTATCATTAAGAGAAAGCGGAGTACTAATTATAGGTTCCCCCTCATTAGAATTTCAAAAATACAGTAGACCAAAAAGAATTTCAGGTCATATAAATTGTAAGACTGGAGATCAGTTAAAAAAATTATTATCAAGTTATTTTGATAATGTTTTTATCTTTTCTATGAATGATGAGGTCGTACATACAGGCTTTCAGAAAATGGCATGTTATCTATTTGCTGTTTGCACAAATCTAAAATCATGAAGATCGATTTTATTTATACCAAGTAGTTAAATTTGAAAGTACGTTATTTAATCTTAAAAACTAATAAAATTTGTTTAAGAATCTCATTATAAGAATTTTCTAATAAATTATTTTCAATACTATTCAAATTATAATTTTTGCGTTGATGTAATTTTTCAAATTTATTAAAAATTTTTATTTTTTTAAAAAGAAAGCGAGTATTTTTTTTATACATTTTACGTGTATTGTCATAAGTAGCATCGATATTGATATTTTTTTTATTTAAAAGATGAAAGAAGATGTTAGCTCCAGACACCGATCCAATATATCCCCTAGAGTTTAAAGCAACAAAAACCTGGTCCTGAACAGAATAGTTTTTAGATATTTCATTAAGTAAAAAAATATTTTTCATATTTTTTTTATAATTTAATTTACATAAATTTGTAAATTTATCAAATTTTGTTCCAAGTATTAGTACATTAAAATTTTTATTAATTAAGAAATTTATAATTTTATATATTTTTACTAAATCTGCTGTTTGTCTTCTACCATAATTAGTAAATACTATTTTATTAAAATAATGCTTTATAAAAATTGAAATTGTTTTTTTTCTAAAAACATCTTTAAGATTTTTATTAATTTTATTTTTCTGCAGTTTATTTTTTATATATTTTATGATTGTCTTATTTCCATAAAATACATCAGAGATACCAATATTTTTTTTTGCTAAATAATTTTTAATAATTCTTGGTTTAAAATATTTTGATTTTTTTAAAAAATTATCACCTAGATACGTCTCATTTAAATATTTTGGTAATTTAAAAACTGTTTTTTTTATTTTATTTTCATTAAAAAAAAAACTTGCAACTTCTAGTTGATTAGTGCTGTAGCATAGAATTTTTTTTTTGTTATTTAACCTATTAATTAAATTAGCGCATAAAACGGTAAAATCACCAAATCCAAATGATGAAGTATATACCAATTCTTCTTTTTGAAATAATAAATGTCTAAGTCTTAATTCTAATAAAATTATTTTTGAGTAAAAACTATAAATAATAAATTTAAGGAATTTTTTTACGAATTTTTTAATCATTTATGAAGTAGAGTTCAAAAGAAACTTTTTTGTGAATATATATATAACTATAACACACAAAATTTGAGTAATATCTAAATTAGTTTTTTAATTCCATATATTTAAAAACGACTTCCAATTGATCTTTCCACTTTTTTTTTAATAATATAATATGACTTACAAATTAAAATTTATTTTAAATTTAATTATAAAAAATCCGTAAAATCGGCAATATGAAAATAAAATTCAAAAAAAATATTATTATGCAGAGATCCTATCGGGCTTAAGCTACTTAATCTATATTATTTTTTATCATAATTCATAAAGTACATCCTAATAGGAGCAAGTGGAAAAATAGGGAGATATTTTTTAAAAAAATTTTGCCTGAATTCGAAGTTGCAGGTATCGATATCTCTGATTATACGATAAAAAATTCTAAAATAAAAGGTAAGGGTTTTTAAAGAATTGAAAATGCAAATAAATTTTCTTATTATTTTTAACTTTAAGAAATATTAATAATAACAAATGCCTATCTTTTACAAGTTCATAAATTATATTTTTTTTTCAAGTAGAGATTATGTATTTATTGGAAAGCTTCAAAAACCAGCAAAATCAAATTATTTTAATTTATTTAATGGTCTAGGTTTTTTTTTTTATAAATTAAATATGAAAGTATTTTTTGTAATTTTATATAGAATTATTTATAAATTTACTTTAGATATTTTAAAAATTATTTATTCGCCTTTCATTATTATAATATATTTTACAAAAATTAGATTTGTTCGAATAGATTATTTTCAGATTGGTACTTTGCTTTTAGATCTTGATCGTCAAATAAAATATTATTTATTGAACAATAAAATACCAATCATATGTATTCCGAAAAGTATAAAAAGATCTTATATAAAAAAAATTTTTCAGAATTTAATTGTTATAGATAATATAATAATTAATATTTTATTTTTACCTTTAATTTACAGCAGAATTATCTCATCCGATATTAGTATTGATGATATAGTTTTCAATAAATGCACAATATTTGAAATAAGAAGAAAGTTTGGATTAATTTCTGCGTATAAAGATTTTTATAAATTTAAACCTGATTACAATAAAGAAATGGAGGAATATTTTTGTAGGAATTTTTTAAATTATGATTTAAAAAAAACATTTGTCTTGCATATAAGAGATAATAATTATTATCCAAGTTCTTATTTAAGATGTGGAAATGAAAATAATTATAGACCCGCAATTAATTTTTTATTAAAAAATAATTTTTGTGTGATTAGAATCGTGCATTCTAAAAGTAATAAACTTTCCATTCCAGGTAATTATTTTGAGTTAAATTGTGATATTGATTTTAATCAATTATTTCAGTTTTATTTAATAGCAAATTGCAAAGGTTTTTTGTGTTGCAATTCTGGTCCTTCTTACTTTGGGGTGTTATTTAATATCCCTATGTTAATATTAAATTTTTTTAGTAATTACAGCCCTGGTTTTAAAGATAATGATCTTTACGTTCCAAAAAAAATATTAAACTTTGAGGGGAGAACATTAACTTATAAACAAATTTTTGACTCGAAAATTTTACAAAGAGATTTTGCCACTATTCACAATATAGAAAAAAATAAATTAAAGATTATCGAAAACTCAGAAGATGAAATTTTAAATGCAACTAAAGAATTTATCGAACTCAATTATACTGACAAAAGACAGATTTCTCTTAATCAGATTAATTTTAAAAAAAGTATTCCTAATACACTAGAATTAAGGAATACTGGCAATATTTCAGACTCATACATTAAAAATAATTCTGAATTATTCGAAGGTAAGTTAATTTAGCGATTCTTGATGAAATCAAAATCTAAAGATATTATATTTTTTTGGTCACCGATGCTTAGTAACGTCGGAACCATAAATGCAATAATAGGTATGGTAAAGTCTTTAAGTAGATATTCTAGTTATAAAATATATGTAATAGATATTTTAGGTGAGTTTAGAAGTTTTTATAATATTAAAGAATTGAATTTTTTATCATTTGTAAAAATTGATAATATTTTCCCAAGAACAGGAAAGTTGTCCAAATTTGTAATCTTACTATTTTCAATTATGGCAATTCCATTTCTGATAAGAAAAGTAATTATTTATAAACCTAAATATATTATAACTGGCTTAGTTGGTTTTATTCCTCTTTTATTAAAATTTTTTTATAAAAAATTAATTATTATTAATAGTATTCAAGGGTATCCAAGATTTAATGTGCTCCGTATATTAATTTGGAAATTTTTTTATAGTAAATCAGACCATTTATTAACTATGACAAATACAACAAAGCAAATGATTGAAAATAAAATTAAAATAAAATCATGTAAAATATCAGTAGTAGAAAATCCAATTATTAATAGAGACATTAGATTACTATCACTGCAAGAGATTGATTTGAATGAAAAATTTATTTTTAAAAAAAAAGTTTATTGTGCAATAGGAAGGTTAACTTTTCAAAAAAATTTTTTTGAGCTTTTAGATGGTTTTAAAAAATATTCCGAAGAAGTAGATAAAGATTTTAATCTTATTATTCTTGGTGAAGGAGAACTCAAAAATGATCTTGCCACTTACATAAAAAAAAATGATTTGAATAATTTTTTTTTATTAGGTTTTAAAAGCAATCCCTATAGATATCTTCAAAAATCAGATTTATATGTATCAACTTCCTTATGGGAAGAGCCCGGACATACGTTAATTGAAGCTGGTTATTTAAATGTACCAATATTAACTAGTAATTGTCCTAATGGTCCAAACGAAATAGTTATAGATGGCTTCAATGGTTTAAAATATCAATTAGGAAGCACTAGTAATTTATTAGAAAAAATAAAAATATTTAGTAGGTTAGATGTAGAGTCAAAAAAAAATATGACTATTAATTTTAAAAAAGTTGTTGCAAATTATACTCAGTTTAGATTTTGTAAAAAGTTATTAAAAATAACAGTTTAGTTTCATTTGAAAATAATTTCTTACTATTAAAATATGTCATTTTAATAAGATAATTTAAATGCTCATGTCATTAAAAAATTTTTTTTATATAAATAAATTAATATTTAACAAATTTTCAATTTTAAGAGTTCTTCAAATATTAGAAGTAAGAAAGTTGACAATCCAAGGCAGTGTTTTAGATGTTGGTGGAAGACGTGGCAGCAACAATGTAACAAATTACATTTTATATCAAAAAAATGTTATTTATTTAGATAAGTTTTCAGATGACAAAAGAGACTTAAAGATAGATTTAGAAAAATTAAATCCAATACCAGATTACCAATTCGATAATGTTTTTTTGATAAATGTACTAGAGCATATATATAATTTTAATAATTGTTTAAATAATTGTTATTCTTTTTTGAAAAAGGGTGGAAATTTTTTTGGATCAACTCCATTTATGTTTAGAATTCATCCATCACCTAACGATTTTTTTAGATTTACAGAACAGTCTCTAAGGAGGACTCTGCAGTCTGCTGGTTTTATAAATATAAAGATCTCTGTATTGGATGGTGGTATCTTTATTTGCTTTTACAACTTTCTTTCAACTATAACTCAAAAAATACCATTTATTAATAATATTTTATTATTTTTTTTTATATTTTTAGACAAAATAGTTTTTATCTTTTCAAAAAAAAATAAAGAAATTTATCCAGTAGGTTATTTTTTTTCGGCTCAAAAATGAGATTATTTACTACTATTAAATTTCTATTTAACCAAATTGAAAGAAAGAATTGGTTTTATGTTATCTTAAATTATTTTTTAGTTTTATTAATAGCTTTGTCTGATATTATTTTTCTAGGAATTTTTTATTTATTACTAAATAAACAGATAGACTCTAAATTCATTAATATATTTTTTGATAATTTAAATTTTTTGAATAAAAATTATCAATTAGATTATGATTTAACTAAAACTTATCTTTTCCTTTTAATATTTTTTTTAGTTTTTAAAAATATTTTAAGTTTATTTCAAAATTTTTTTTATTCAAATTTTATACATAATATATCATTAAGTAAATCTTACAAACTTTTAAGTGCTTATTTTAGTTTAGATTTTGAATCTTTTAATAAAAAAGAATTGTCAATTTATGTAAAGCAAATTTTGAGAGATGTGGAGACTGCTTTTTTAGGAATTTTTGGTCTTGTAATTTCTTTTTTTGGAGAAATTACTTACATCATCATATTATTATTTTATCTTAATCATTTACTTGTTTTAAATATTAATCTTGAAATTATTATTCTGTGTATTGTCCTTTTATTCATTATCATTTATTTATTTAAAAAATCTGACAACTTAGGAAAGTTAAGATCATTCAATGAAATTAAGATTTTTAAAACTTTAAGCGATATTTTAAATATTTATAAAGAATTAAAATTAAATAATCAGTCAAGACAGCACATAGAAAGATTTAAAGTTTTTCTTAAAAATTATTATAAGTCAAAAATATATTCTGGATTAATTAACATAAGTCCAAAGTTTATTTTGGAGTTTTTTGCAATTTTATTATTTTTTTTTTTATATAAAGAATCAAAGTTAGATATTAATCAATTTTTCTTAAAATTTTCAGTGCTGGCATTGGCAATGTTACGATTAATACCTTCTTTTGCCAGATTATCGTATTATCTAAGCAATATTTTTTACAACATAAATTCCATTAATTTTATTAAATACGAATTAGATAGAAATTTTAATTTAGATAAAAAAAAAATTGAGTATACATCTATTGAAAATATACGATTAAAAAATGTTTCTTTAAGTTATTATTCTAAAAATAATTCAGGTCCTTTTGTAATATTAAATAATTTTAATTTATTTTTAAAAAAAAATAATATTTATGGAATTTATGGCTTAAGTGGGTCAGGAAAGACCTCCCTCCTTAATATTTTGGTAGGTTTCATAAAACCCCAGAAAGGTAAAATTTATTACAATAATCAGCAGCAAATACCTTATAAGATTAGTAGTAAGTTTAATATTAGTTATTTATCACAAAATCCAATAATTTTAGATGAAAATATAGTTACAAATACTACTTTACGTTTCTCTAATACAATGGAAGAAGTTTATAAAATTAAATCTTATTTGCATCAATTTAATTTGGACAGATTTTTAAAACGCAAATTTATTAATGATAGTAGCATCCAGTCTATTAAAAATATGTCAGGAGGAGAAAAACAAAGAATCGCTTTTATAAGATCGATTATGAATAATCCAGATTTATTAATTCTAGATGAGCCTGTATCATCTTTGGATAAAAAAAATTCTGAAATTATTTTTAAATTTTTAAAAGAGTATAAAAAAAATAAAATCATTCTAGTCACTTCTCATAAAAATTCTGAAAAAAAATATTTCGATAAAATATTTTATTTGAATAACTAAAATGCCTGATTATTTAAAAATTTTTAAAAAACTTTTTAATAATAAAAAAAAGCTATTTTTGCTATTTTTTTTTTTTCAACTAATAATAATATTTTTTTCTTTTAACTTTTTCTCTTTCAGAAGTTTTTTTTGGTCCGATCATAAATTTGTAGAATATGTTCATAATTTAAGTCTTAATAAAAATATTTTCGAAGTTTTATTAAATTCGCAAAATATAAATGGAATAACCGTTACTATATTAAATCCATATTTAAATTTTCTATCATTTTTAAATTATAATTTAAAAAGTATTTTTGATTATTATATTTATTTATTTTTTCTTAAATTCTTTGAAATTAGTGTCATTTTATTGCATTTAAAATTCTTAATAAAAAAAATTAATATTGAAGATTTGGTTGGTATATTATTAATCTATATAATTTTTTTAGCAAATACCGCAGGTTTTGATCATCAATCTTATATTAACTTTCCTATACTAATTTTCTGTTTTTTTCATGGAATAAGTCTTTTTTTGAAAAATAATAAGTATTTTTTTTTTGTTTTATTTATAGGAAATCTTTGGGCTTATACAATAAATCCTATATATTTTTTTGTTACCTGTTTTTATCCACTACTTTTTTATTATAGTTATTTTTTTTTTAAAAAAGAATATTCAAAATTTTTGTTAATATTTTTTGCTAATTTACCCTTTGCTATAAATTTTATTTTATTATCTTTAGGAACAGCAAGGATTGCTATTGCAGATATAATTCCCGGAACTCATTCTCATTACAACTTTACGATATATCAATCAAAGTCTTTTTTAGTAACTAGTTTAATATTTACGGCATGTTCAATTAAATTAATTTATGAAAAAAAAAGTTATTTTTTTTCCTATTTTTTTTTAATTATTACTTTTTTTTCTTTATTTTTAGGTTATTTTTTTTCTCTAAACCCTGACAAATGGAAAATACCACAACCCGAGTACTTTGATTATTCTTTTCAGTATATTTTTATAGTGATCTTATACATGATATTTAAGTTTTCAAAGTATGATAAAATAAAAAAAATATTAATATTATTTCTTTGTACTAATTTTTTTTTTCGTTCTTTCTTTTTTATAAATTTTTATCAAAATTCAAAGCATCTTAATGACTCTAAAATTTTAATAGATTCAAATCAGATTCTAATTAAATCGTTTTTTTGGAGTAAGGACGCAGATAATGTTTTTATTTTTCGTAATGATCTTAAAGATAAAATTACTTTAATTAATATTCCCAATATCAACTCTAAATTTTATGAAAGTGCTTTAAAAGATGAACATTCTAAATTGAGTGGTTTCGATATTGTTAAATATTCCTATAATTTAAATTTTTTTGGTTCTCTCAGCTTTGCAACTTTTCACAAAAATGTAATTAAAATTAATGAGGGTCATTCTCAGTTTTTAGATATTTCTACTACTCTTGCAAATTTAGAAAAATTAAAGTTAGAAAAATATTACAACAGTAAATATCGTAATTATGATGTTTTATATTTTAGTGGTGATAAAATTTTTGAAAGACAAACTGTACCAAAAATTTCACATAATAGTCCATTGCTCGAGTTTTATAACATTGACTTAATATTAAGTGATATTGTTTTAGACTTGAAAATATTGAAGGAATATAAGTTTAATAATTACAGTATTTTTTTATATAAAACCCGTGAAGTTAAAAAAGACTACAACCGCATAAAAAACATTTATTTTATTGATTCTTTTAAGGATTACCAAAATAATATTAAAACTTTTCATGATAGTCTTTACATTGATAGAAAACAGGAATTTGGCAGTAATATTAATTCATTTTGCAAAATTAAAGAAATTAAGACAAAATCGTTAAACATAACTTTTGATATAATTGCAAACAATGCAGATGGATGCATCGCAGTATTTCCGATACCCTTTTCGTACACTAATGATTTTTATTTTCACGAAAATTTTAAAAATAAGGATCCACTGATAAAATGTGAGACGTTTAGAGTTCAATATTATTTTCATGGCTGTAAAATAAAATACACTTCAAGAGTTTTTTTAAAAAAAAAAAATTTATTAGTTTATCCTATTGCATCTTTTAAAGATTATTTAGAATATCAGAATATTAAAAAAAATGGTTTATAAACTTTTTGTATTTTTCACATTGCCGCAGGTAATTAAATCGATTTAAGCTTCTATATGCTAAGTTTGATTTTTTTTTTGCCTTGTTGTAATTCTCTAATACATAATTAATTTTTTTTGCTAAATATTTATAATCATCAACAGGAACTAAATAGCCAAATTTATTTTTATTTAATATTTCATTTGGACCACTCAAACAATTTGAAGATATTACCGGAATTTTATAAGAGAATGCCTCTAAAATTACGTTTGGCATTCCTTCAAAATAAGAGTTCAAAATAAATATTTTAGATTTTAAATAAAAATTTGTTGGATTTTTATATCCTTTAAAAATGACATTTTTTTCTATTTTCAAATCAGAAATTAATTTTAATAACCTAGTTTTCTCACTACCACTTCCAAATATTATTAGTTTTATTGATGGATGTTTAATTTTAACAATATTGTACGCCTTAATTATTCCATAAAAATTTTTCTGTCTCTCAATTCTACCGACGGCTAAAAGATAATCTAAGTTTTTTTTTTTTTATTTTTTTCGTTTTTTAAAAATTTTTTTTATTTTTTTTTTTTTTTTTTTATAAATCGTTTTTTTTTATTTACGATTAATGGGTTATATATTGAAATTATTTTACTATTAATAAATTTATCTAAAAATATCTTAGAATTATTAGAATTACATATGATACCATCTGCAAATCGATAAAAAACTAACTTAATTAAAATTTTTATATAAAACTTAAACTTACTATTAAAGAAGCGTAAAGAGGAAAACGGGTGATTTGCAATTCTTATTAGACATTTAATTTTTTTAAATTTTCCTATTATTACCGGAATGGGATGATCTTGCATTGAAAGAATCATAGATTGATCAGTTTTTTTCAAATTGATCATCAAATTAAATGAACAATTTATTGTATTTAATATTCTTTTTTTTATAAAAAAAAATTTAAAAAATTTATTTGATTTTCGTAGAATTATTTTATTATCAAGTTGAATTAATATTTCTTTAGAAATATCTGCATAATAAATTTCAACAATATAATTATTTTTAACAAAAAAATTTGACAATATTACCAAATTTTTTTCAACACCTCCTCTTTCTATATTGGGAATAAAAAAAACTATTGTTTTCATTAAATTTCTTATTGATATAAACAGATTTATAAAAATACTTATAATTTTTCGAATATATTTTTGCAAATATAAGGTTAAAAAAATAAATTTTAAAATTCATGCTAGTTTCAATTATTATGCCATATCATAGCAATAAGGAATTTATTCTAAAAACAGTCAATTCTGTTTTGCTACAAACTTACAAGAATTGGGAGTTGATTATTGTAGATGACGAAAATTCAGAGGAGTCACAATTAATCCTAAATAATATAAAAATAAATAACCCTAATAAAATAAATATTTTTTCTACAAAAAAAAACTTAGGGGCTGCGTTTGCTAGAAACTTAGGCATTAAAAAATCAAAAGGTAGACTTATTGCTTTTTTAGATAGCGATGATTATTGGAAAAAAAATAAATTAGAAAAACAAATTTTGGAACTAAGAAAAAAAAAAGGAGATTTTGTTTATACAAATTATTCTATTGTAAACATAGATAATAACCAACAAAGAAATATCTATTGTGATGAAATTATTAATTATGATGCTCTTTTAAAAAATTGTTCCATTTGCTGTTCATCAGTTCTTTTAAAAAAAAATATATTAACTAAAATTAAATTCAAAAATTATAAAACAAAAGAAGATTATGATTTATGGTTAAGAATACTAAAAAAAAATTACAAATTTGTGCATGTTAAAGATTTTTTAACATTTTATACTAAAAGAAATAAATCTTTATCATCTAATCATTTTAATAACATTGCTAACGCTTACAGAATATATAGGTCTAATTTTGGACTCAAACCATTTAGAATATTTTATTATATAATAATTCTTTATATGAATGCTTTTAAGAAAAATATTCTTAATATCTAATTTTTAAAAAATTATTCTTGTGATAAAATTTTCAATAATTATTCCAATATTAAATGAGGAAAAAAATATTCTTAAGTTAACTAATAAAATTAGACAAACATTAAACAATTATAAATATGAAATAATATTTGTAGATGATAACTCTGAAGATAATTCTAAAATAGTTTTATCTAATTTAAAAAAAAAACACAAAAATATACGTTTTTTTATAAGAAAAAAAAAAATTAGAGATTTATTTCAATCTTGTTTATTAGGCATAAATAATTCTAAATATCAATATAACTTGATTATGGATGGAGATTTGCAGCATGACCCAAGATATATTCCTAAAATGTTACAAAAGTTAAATAATAACGACATTGTAGTGGCATGTAGAAATTTTGATAATGATAATAAAATAAGCCTTAATATATTTAGGTTATTAAGTTCAAAAGTAATTAGATATATTATTTCAGTAATATTTGGAAAAAAAACTTTAGATCCAATGTCTGGATATTTTGTTTTTAAAAAGAGTATTTTTTTAAAAAATAAAATATTTTTTTATGGTTACGGATTTAAAATATTGTCTGATATAATTTATAATGTCAATAATTTAAAAATATCAGATGTTATAATTAATTTTAAATCCAGGAAATTAGGAAAGAGCAAGATGAATTTAAGAGTAATAATACAAATAATTTTTTTCATTTTATTTTGCTTCTTAAAGAAAAAATTTAATATTTACTTAAGAATTAGATAGTAATTTTTAAGTTATTTTTTTAAGCAAAATTTATAAACAGTAAATAACTATATGATGTTAATTACAGGTTGCTCAGGCTTTATAGGATATCATTTATCAAAATATTTTTTAGAAAAAAAAATAAAAGTTGTAGGTATTGACAATTTAAATTCTTATTATGACGTAAATCTAAAGATCTTAAGACTAAATCAGTTAAAAAAATTTAAGTATTTTAAGTTTTTTAAAAAAGATTTAAATAACTTTAAAGATATTAACAAAATTGTGAATGCAAATATATTTAAATCAATAATACATTTAGCTGCACAACCTGGGGTCAGATACTCGTTTAATCATCCAAAAAATACTCTTTATAATAACTTAAATTCGTTTGTTAACATAATTGAAATTGCTAGATTAATAAATTGTAAAAAATTTATTTATGCGTCTTCCAGTTCAGTTTATGGTAATGTAAAAAAATTCCCATTTAATGAAAATGATTTATCCATTAAACCAATTTCAGTTTATGGAGCCTCTAAACTATCAAATGAAATTATTGCAGATGTATATTCAAAAAATTTTAATTTAAATTGTTATGGATTAAGATTTTTTACAGTTTATGGACCTTTTGGAAGACCAGATATGGCATATTATGATTTTGCATTAAAAAACCTAAATAATTTTAAAATTGAACTATATAACAATGCAAAAATGCTGAGAGATTTTACTTATATTGATGATGTAATAACAGCTATTATTAAAATCATAGATAAAAAAAATTTACCAAAAGGGCATCATATACTTAATATAGGTAAAGGAAAGCCTAATAAGTTAATAGACTTAGTAAATTCTTTGCAAAATAATTTGAAAAATAAATTTAGTATTGATTATAAAAATTTTATACCCAAAGGTGATATTCAAAAGACTTATTCTAACAATTTTAAAATTAAAAAACTATTAAAATGGAGTCCTAAAATTAGTTTAGACAAAGGAATAAATAAATTTATTAATTGGCTTAAAAAATATCATTAATGGATGTGTTGTCTAATTTAAGATTACTTCCTCTAATAATTTTGCCCATAGCTTTATTAATTAGTTCAGGTGCAGCAGATTTTGTTATAATTCTATCTATTATTTTTTTTTTATTTAACTCCATTAAGAATAAAAATTTTTATTGGATAAAAGACAAATATTTTATCTTTCTTTTAATTTTTTATATTTATCTTTTAATAAATTTTTATTTTTCTCAATCAAGAGAAGAATCTTTAGGCAGAGCATTTGGATTTATAAGATTTCCTTTATTTATAATTTCTGTTAAGTATTTTTTTTTAAGAGATTTTTCCAAGATTAATTTGATAATTAGATTTTGGATTATAATTATCGTTATCGTTTTAGTAGATACCTTAATACAATATCAATATGGGAATAATATTTTAGGTTATCCTTCATTAACTATGGGTGATCAAGTTCGATTAAGTAGTTTTTTAAACAAGGAATATAAAATCGGCGGATACTTATTGGTCTTTACATTTATTATTTTTAGTTATTTTGCAGATACAAGATTTAAAAAGAGTTTTTATAATAAATCGTTTATTTTATTATTTTATTACTTATCTTTGACAACAATATATTTAACCGGTGAAAGAAGTAATTTTATTATATTCTTTCTATGTTCAATTTTGTTTATCTTTTTTTCAGATTTTAAAGTAAAATATAAATTTCTATCATTAGTATTTTTATTTATTTCTATCCTATTTTTATTCAAATTTGATCCAAAATTAAAAATAAGATTTATAGATCAGACTAAAGATATTGTTTTTTCTGAGAAACTAAATTTTAAAGAATCTATATTAAAGAGCCAGTATGGAGCTCATTATATAACAGCTTATCAAATATTTAAAGACTATCCGTTTATAGGTTCTGGAATTAAGACTTTTAGAGTTGTGTGTGAGGATAAAAAATATGAGAATTATAATATACCTTGGATCAAAAATAGATGTACCACACATCCACATAATGTAATTTTAGAATTTTTAAGTGAACTTGGGATCGTCGGGGCTTTATTATTCTTGCTATTCTTTATTTATTTATTACTTACAAATGTTATTTCTTTTTTTAAAAATAAAAATAATTTTTTATTAGGCCTCATTATTTGTTCAGCGCTTTATTATTTTCCTATGCTACCAAGGGGAAGCTTTTTTACAAATTGGAATGCTATTATCTTTTGGCTTCTTATTTCTTTGCTAATTTCTTTTTCAAATATTCAAAAAAATAAATTCTAAACTTATTTTCTTTATTTTTACTATCTATTCTATATTTTTTAGGTTAATTGTTAAGCTAGTAAAATTTACTTTATCGCGGGGTGGAGCAGTCTGGTAGCTCGTCAGGCTCATAACCTGAAGGTCCTTGGTTCAAATCCAAGCCCCGCAACCAATACATAATTTTTAATTGTAGAAATGTGAAAGAAAAAAAGGTTTTTTTTGATAGAGACGCTATCGTAATTGCAAATTATGGATATTTTATTAATTATAATTATTAGTATTTGTATATCATTTAAAATTAAAAAATCATGTAGCTTATGAAGGTAAAAGAATATCTTCGTTTACAAAGGTACAAAAAAATTTATCGTTGGTTACATTCTAAATATTTAAGGTTAATATAAGTTATGAAAGTTGTAATTTTGGCAGGCGGAATAGGATCAAGAATTTCTGAAGAGAGCGTAGTAAGACCAAAGCCGTTAATAGAAATAGGAGGTATGCCAATTATATGGCATATAATGAAAATTTATTCTTATTACGGATTTAAAGATTTCGTTATCTGTTGTGGTTACAAAGGCTATTTAATTAAAGAATTTTTTTCTAATTATTTTCTTCATTCTTCTGACTTAACAATAGATTTAAAAAATGAAAAAATCATTTATCATCAAAAAAAAAAAGAGTCTTGGAAGATCACATTAGTTGATACTGGAGATAATACTTCAACAGGCGGAAGAATAAAAAAAATAAAAAAATTTATAAA
>Ga0194116_10004622_pt1 | contig 15679 bp, 22 predicted proteins | sample TA2MahsurfametaG_4_FD_148617 | JGI IMG/M metagenome (GOLD analysis project Ga0194116, IMG submission 148617) | Freshwater microbial communities from Lake Tanganyika, Tanzania - TA2015008 Mahale S9 surface | ecosystem: Environmental > Aquatic > Freshwater > Lake | place: Tanzania: Lake...
CGCTCATTACAAAAGCAGAATAGCCGTTCAAGTTACCGCCTTCACAAAGGAGTCCAACAAATTCGTGCTGCAAGCGGTTGGCTAAACGTTGGAGTTCACCAGGGGCAACATGCCAATCATCATTGGTAATGAACCAATAATTGCAGTCGATGTTCTGTTTGATGATTTGATTGATGGCACCAGCAAACCCGGCGTTAAGGCGATTGTTGATGACAACAATCTCGTCGACAAATGTGTTGGAACCATTACAGTCGATGAGAATGTCTTCGAGGACTTGGGTGACCTCTGGGAATTTATGTTCGGAATTGTTAACAATGACGTAGCGTTCAACCGGATAATCAATCGATAAATAGTGCTTCCATAGATTCTCTGCCCCATTCACCACAGCAGTCGCCATTAACTCAATGGGTTCGTTTGTTTCTTCCATGGGTTCGGGCTGAGTGTTGATCTGTCCGAAATGATGGTAGCCATCCTTATCCTTAATCAGTAAATGCGGTGGTGCTAATCCAGCAAATTTATGGACGACGCCATTCTCAACCATAATCATGGGCGCCTCCTCAACCTTCATATCCCCAAAGAAATAAGAAGAGTTAACGATAATTGCACTTTGGATTCGCTCTGTTAAGTAGCCCAGCCAGCGCTGAGGATACCCTTCGAGGTGGGCGTACTCATCTTTGTGTGCCTCCCAGATGGGCATCATGCAAGAGAAGAGCAGTCCCGTGAAGCGCTTGACAAAATCCTTGTGCCCGTAGTGCATCAAGATTGGATGCAACCGATTGCCGTTCCAGAAGTTCTCAAGGAGGTCGGCTGGGATGGGAAGTTTATGTTGTTTGGCGAGCGCCAGGGTTTGGTTGGGAATCTGATATGTGGGGGAATGACAGCCCTGCCAATGCTCCGCTACGGATGTGTGAAGGTAAAAACGTTCGGGAATATATAAAACATCGTCGTATGAGTTGGAGAGTATGGCGTCGGTAAAGCAACGGCGATAGTTGGCAACACCCCTGAACTCATGCGGACACTCAAGGGTCATCCATTCCATGCACGTCAGCTCAGACCAGTAAGGATTCAGCTCGCCCTTGTACCCATTCGTTGCATCAAAACGATGGATCGTGGCAACACTTTGGAATGTAACTGGCTTGTTGTCGTGCGCGACGGCGTACAGATGGATGTCCTTGGGGTCAACCTTCATGGTTGAGGGCCGTCTAAAGATCGACCCTAATGTAGGACACGTTTTGCGCCTTAAGATCCTCTTCTGTTTCCTCGGCTTCCGCAGTATCTACATCGATGAACGCAAGATTTACCGTGCAACCGGTACGACATTCCTCGTCAAAGTCAAGGTAAAACCGCGTTAATTTAATAGTCATATACAATGTGCCATATCGAGTCGTGTAAGACCAATTCTAAGATCAACACAATCGATAGGACAATCATCGCCAGCCGACCATTCACCCGTTCTGCATACCAAATGTGGTCGTCAAAATTGTCGTGCTGTTCCCAGAAGCGAATCTCGACGCAATGTTCTACAGCAAATTCCCACACTACGGACAGCGCCCAGGCCAGACATGAGATGTAGCCTTTGATACTGAGAAAAAATTTGTTCATTGCCGGGATGCAGACTCGGAAAAGAAGATGTAGGCATCAACGCCCACGACAACAACCATAGCTCCGAGAATAGCGGCGATGGCATACACAAACTGATTCATGACAATTACATTAATTATTGGGTAACATATTCGTAATATACGAAACCTTGCAAGGTGGTTAGTCAGTGGCGCGACAAGTTGGCCCATTTAAATACGGGTCCCGCACGAATTACGCTCAATGGTAAACGTCATTATGTCACCCCGCTACCAACTGGTCCTGCACCTTCGGTAACCACCATCATTTCTGAGACTGCATCAGAAGCCAGCAAGCGAAAGCTTGAGATGTGGTCCAAAGCAAACCCAGGCGTCAAAGAAGCTGCTGCAGAGCGAGGTACTGCTGTTCACTATGGAATGGAACAATACCTCAAGGGGAACAAAACGCCGGATATTCCTGAAGAATACGGGGATTTTTGGGCTGGCATGCCACCGATATTGGACCAGTTCACGGAGGTCCTTTGGGCGGAATCACCGGTACTCGACAAGTTTGATTTTACTATTGGTGCCGATGACGTGGCTCGGGTGTGGGGTTGCGATGATCACGGGAGATCTTGGGCTGGTGCACCTGACATTATTGGGGTGGTTGGTAATAAGCTCACTCTTGCTGACTTAAAAACCAGCGTCAAACCTTATAGCCGCAAGTGGCCCAAGGACTTGGAAAAGGGTTCGCCTGAATGGCGGGACTTGCTCGGGGGTCACATGAAATTTAAAAAGACTTGCAAGCAACTGGCTGCGTACGACATTGCGATTGAGCAGACTCTGGGGATGAAAGTCCAGCAGGCGGCCATCTTGGTTTCGACTCCGTCACGAACTCAGGTCTTCAAGATCTCCAGGAACTTTCTTGACTCTCTGCGTGAAGATTGGTACAAGATTGTTGAGGAATATTACAAGCAGGTTGAAGAGACCGATGAATATGACGCCGATTTAATTTGATTACCAGTTTCCCCATCCTTTACTGGGCGGATTGGGTTGCTTGGATCCTATGCCACTGTTTTTTGAATAGCTAACAATATTCGATTTTGAGGAGGTGTCAGAAGAAGCTGTGCCGTAGTAAGTAGATCCGCCGTAGTCAATTCCCATTTGTCGGGCCAGGGCTTGTTTATTGGCTTCTGTTAATTTAATTCCCGTCTTTTCGTAAGCATCGAACTGTGCTTGTAACGCAGGATTTACCGCTGGCGGAGAAGCTGTGGGCTTGGATTGTGCAGGTGCTGGCTTAGCGGCGGCCTTTGCTTTTGCTTCAGCTTTTTTCTTTGCAGCGGCAGCGTCTGCCTTTTCTTTGGCAAGTTTTGCGGCAGCGGCAGCTTTCTTAGCTTTTTCTTCTGCTGCTGCGGCAGCACCTTTAACTTTAGGAATAACTGCTATGGTAATACTCTTGTTTTATGTATGCGCCAATAATCAATAGCTTTTGCTGGGATTACCGTACACCGGTATCCCTCCAGTGGGATTGGCGTAGCCTTCATATTGTTTTGGATTTTTAGCAATAGCTGCTGCCATGGTGGCGCTCATGCCTCCCGAATATTTTCCGGCCAGTTGGACGGGAGAAGAGGCGCCTTTGTATTCGCCCGATTTGTCATACACGCCTGTGCCCGTATCACCTTTCTTTTTTGCGGTTGCCTTAGGAGCTGCTTTGGGGGCTGGGGCTTTTGCCTTAGGGGCTGCTTTGGGGGCTGGGGCTTTTTTCTGGCTGGCCATGAGACAATTAAAACGCTAATCTGTCTTATAACTAATCATAATGGAATGTATTCATGGATAAAGATCAGAAGATCCAGCTGTATCTAACACGGGAAGAGTTTGATTTGGTGACTAATTTTTTGCGTGCAAGAAGTATTTATCAACCGTACGGAGAAAAATGGGGCTACCAAATATGGCGCCCCTTCATGGATGGGTTTCTTACCAAGATGGAAAGCATTGCTGCTTACTTGGATTGAGATTACTTTTTCTTTTTGGCGGCAGCCTTGGTGGCCGCAATCTTTTCAGCGGCTAACTTGCTGGCTGCAGCTGCTTTTGCAGCGGCTGCTTTCTTGGCTTCTGAAACTTTAGTCTCGCCAGCCTTCTTAGCTTCTGCTGCTTTAGGTGCAGCTTCTTTTGCTTCTGTCGCTTGAGTTTTCTTGGCTTCTGCAACTTTGGCTTGGTATTCTTGTTTGGCTTTAGCTTGGGCTGCAGCGCTTTCCTGTTTGGCTTTTGGAGCTTTGGCCTCTTTTGCTGCAGCTTGAACAGCAGCAACTTTCTCTTGAACTAACTTTTGGGCAGCAGCTTTCTTTTCCTTTGTGGTTTGCGTTGCTTTTGTTTTGGCTTCTGCTACAGCTTTTTGATAAGCAAGCTTGGCTTCTGCCAGGGCATCCTTTTTGTCTTGTTCAATGTCAGCCGCCTTGGGTACAGCGCTCGCGGACTGGGCTTTTTCTAGAAAACTACTGATGTCTGCAGTTGAGAAAGAAGACGTGGTGCTTCCGCTTGGTTTGTTGGCTGCTGCTTGATCAGCCGCATACTTTGCTTTGAGCTGGGCGAGAGAAGTTTGATATTCTTGTTGTGCAGACTTGACGGCAGAACCAACACCTTTCTTTGCTTCTCCAAGTTCTTTTTGTAGTTGGGAATATTTGCCCTGCGGAGATTCTTTTTGTATCTTTGCAATCTGTTCTTTAAGCGCCGCTTGTGCAGCCTTGATGCTTTCGGATGATTTCTTGGCAGGTGCTCCAGCGATCGCTTGGTAGTCAGCAACAAGCTGTTGCTGCGCTGCTTTAACTTCAGCTTGCGCTTTTTGAATGGCTTCTTTTTTCTCTGTCTCTGCAGCTTTTAAATCGTCGTAATATTTCTTTTTCCCGCTGACTTTTTCATATTGAGGTTTGATTTTGCCAAGTTGGCTTTCGGCTTGGCTTAGGAGATTGACGTATCCTTTTTCTTTGTACTTGCTGATGTTTGCTTCTAGTTGCCCAATCTTGCTGCCAAGCTCTGCTGCCTGCTGCGAAATAAGGGTATAAGCATCAGGTTTTTTTGCTGCTTCTTTATTAAGATAAAAAGGTTGCGAATAGAAAGGTACGCCCGGCATCTCTTAATATTGTCGACATTTATTATTGTATTTTAACAAAAGAAATGTTATCTCAACTTGCTAAACAGATATTTGACGAGGTGATCGCTTGGTGGAAAAAAGTGTGGTTCGAGGCGCGGCTTAAAGCTCGTCTCGATATGATTGAATTTGAAAATCGGATTGAAGCCGAGTTAGAACGGGAGCGTCAAGCTAAGCCGATCTATATCGAACACCCGATTGACCCAGTGGTGCAGACAGGTGAGTCAAAGCTTCTGGGCGGAGCAATGGAATTGAAAGCGCCTTGGTACGACAATGGTTTGGAGCCCGGAAGACCCAGCGGAGAAGCGGAAGCGTCTGACATGGACGATCGCCCATGAATTGGCAATACAAAATAAAGGGGATTTTTTAGAGGTTTACAACGGAATTGCTGATTCTTTCTTAAAGAAAATTGAGAATGAGTCCAATGAGACTTAATAATTTTTAAAAAGTTATAATGGCTCCCCTGGATTGCCAGCCGTAGGATAAAAGAACGCTCAAAACACCTCCGATGGAAATCTACGTTTCCGTTGGTGAGTGGATGAATAGTCTTCTGGGCCGCATGGACAATGCGGCTGATGGGGATTGTTTTTATCTGCCCACCATGATGCACCTCCATGCATTCATGCTTCTTAAAGAAGAGAGGTTCGCGGATAAAAACTTTAAAGTAGAAGTCAGACAGTAAAAAAATGACAAGCATGAACCAGCAGGCCCTTCGTCCCGGAGAAATTCGCCTTGACTACATCCCATTTGACTGGCCGCTCACGCCACTGGGGGCGAAGAAAGACCCCTATGTCCAGGGGTGGCAAAATCGTCCATTTAGCGTACGTGAGATCGAAGAGGAGACAACAACCGGGCAGTGTAAGGCCATCGGTCTCCTCGGCGGTCCTGTCTTTAACCATCCTTATGGCTTGGTCTGGGTGGATGTTGATGGACCGAGCGTCTATCCGCTTGTCGAATCAATCGCTGGTTGCTCATTTGCAGAAGCACTTCCTCCAACGCTGACGATTCTGAGTGGAAAAGAGGGTCGTGAACGGAAGCTGTACAAATTAGATCGCGAAAAACACAAGCATTTTGTTCGGAATAAATACACCTGGCACGGTGAGGGCAACCGGGAAAAGCTGGAGATCCTCTGGCGTCGGCACCAGGGTGTTCTCATGGGACTGCACCCTGAGACTGATGGGTATTACACCGCTCCTGACCAGGGTTTTGAGTGGGTCGATCGTCTGCCTGAGGTACCGGACTGGCTGCTGAACGCCATCATCAATAAGAACGTCAAGCAGGGGGTTCCCTCCAAGGAGACGACTCGCATCGTTGGCCCCGGCTTTGCGATCAACAGTGTTGTTGACCTAGACCGGGACATCAAATTGGCAACGGAAGCAACCTGGGGTATGCCCCCAGAGGCAGCCGACGACTACGACATTTGGATCACAGTTGGTCAAACCCTGCATCAGCTGGATGAATCACTGCTGGATGTCTGGGATGAGTGGTCGAAACAGTCGGAGAAGTATAAGGACGGTGAGTGCCACAAGCGTTGGCTGTCCTTTAGCCGTGGTGGTGGCAGGGGACTTGGTTCTTTACTCCATGTCGCGAAGGAGCAGGGTTGGCAGCCATCGCAAGATCATCGGGCCATGAACGTTGAGGACTCCACCCTGGAACATGTATCGAATCTTTTAAACGAAATAGGTATTGATCAGATGGGATTAACTGTTCTGCCGCTTGACCACGTAGAAGAGCCACGGGTTCAGAAGAAGACAGCGCCAAAGGGCTGGTCCAAGCGAGGACTGGAGCCGTCAGAAGAAAAAGATGCGAAAGGGCGGAACGAATCATCGGACCTCGTCGCTGCAAAAGTGCTCCAACTTTATGGGGGTACCTTGAAATACAGCGAAAATCAAGGATTTTTTTACATTTATGAATTCAGGCACAAGGGCGTTTGGTCCTATGTGTCTGACGTTGAGATGAAGGGCTCAATTAAGGACAAGCTAGAGGTCATCAAGGAAAGCGCCCTGCCACGCGGCTACAGCATGAACATGATCAACGATGTCATGGAGCAGCTGCGGATCTCAATCATTCATGACGACTGGTATGAAGGCAACGATTACCTGCTGTTCACCAACGGGATTCTGGATGTAAAGACCAGGGAGCTGCTGGACTTTGATCGGGATGCCTACATGACCCAGCAGCTGCCGTACAGGTACGACCCAAGTGCCACTTGTGAACCAATCATTAAGTGGCTGAAGAACGCACAGGACAATAGCTGGGGTCGGGTCCAGGTGCTCAGGGCTTGGTTGCGGGCCGTCCTATTGAGCCACTCGGAAATACAAAAGTTTGTTGAGATTGTCGGTCCAGGGAAGTCAGGGAAGTCAACTTATGCCAACCTGGCTCACGCTCTTGTCGGTGATGAGAACGCCATGATCTCATCGCTGGAGCACCTTGAGAAAAACAGGTTTGAGACTGCCAACCTCTACAAGAAGAAGCTTCTACTTTTCAATGATGTGGAGCGTTACGGCGGCTCGGTCTCAGTCCTTAAGGCTGTCACCGGTCGTGACTTGATCCGTAAAGAGCGTAAGTTCCAGGCTGGATCTCAGAAGCCATTCAAATTCAATGGACTGGTCATCATTACCGCCAATGAACCTATCCAAACTACTGACCCGACTTCTGGCCTTGCTCGTCGTCGCCTCACCATTCCTTTTGATAAGCCTTTTACTGGCAGCTCTGCAGAACAGCGCATCCTCATTGACATGGACGATAACGGAGATCCTTTCGGGGATTTTGCGTCTCTTCTCCCTGGGTTGGTGAACTGGGTGCTCGATATGAACGAGGCGGAAATGAGGGAATACCTCATGGAAACCACCAAAAAAGTTGGGTTCTTTGCCAAGCACCACCGCGAACAGATCCTCAAATCCAACCAAATCATGGATTGGATGGAGCACTGTGTCGTCTTTGACCCAGGTATTTCGACTCCGGTTGGCCTGGCTAAGCATACCCCCGCAGGTACATCGAATGTGTACGTGTCTTGGGATAAGTGGTTGTACGCCAGCTACTGCGAATTTTCCAGGGCATCGAACAGTAACATCTTGGGTCGCAGTCGATTTGAAACATTGCTCATGGATGTGTGCGTCCATCAGCTCCAGCTGAATGTTTACAAATTCAAGGAGCAACGGCGTGGTCTGCGGGTCGTGAACATTGCCTGCCGTGCATCAGATCAGAAGTATGAAAAGTACCCGTCCATCGTGGAGGTTGGGCTGAACAAAGAAGAGTGGCGTATCCATTACGGTGACGTGCTGGATAAGAAGAGTGATGAGACAATAGAAGTTGAAGAAGTAATGCTGTGAGCAACGGGCGCCACCTAATACTCGATTTATACGAGTGTGATCAAGACTTGCTGGACAACTATGACGAGTTGTCACGCTTGTTGGAGGCTGCCCTTTTGATGGCCAACGCCACTATCCTTCGGATCTTTGGTGAGAAATTTAAGCCGCAGGGGGTGACATTACTTGCACTCCTTGCGGAATCTCACGCATCTATTCATACATGGCCGGAGATGGGATATTGCGCCATCGATCTGTACACCTGTGGTGATAAAACCAAAACCCATAAAGCAGCAGAGTTTTTGAAATACAAACTCAAGGCCAAGATCTCAGAAGAAAAAGAATTGTCCCGCTCAACAACGCCAACCGTTCTAAATGCGAACTGCTGATCTACCTGTTAATTTGTGTATAGTTAATCGAGATAGATCCGATCTCTTTCAAATAAATGGACAAGAAACCGAAGATTCTCTGGTGCGGTGACATCGTCGCGATGACCGGTTTTGCACGTGTAACTGAAAATGTCATCACACGATTAGACGACAACTTTGAAATCGTTGTACTCGGTAACAACTGGTGGGGCGACCCAACTGAATTGCAGCAGCGCTTCAGGATGTATCCGTCGTCAAATCGATACCAACAAGAACCCTTTGGTGTTGAGCGCATTCGTGAGGTCGTAGAGCGTGAGAAACCGGATGTGGTCTTCACGATCAACGACATGTGGATCATTAACAACCAATACAACCAGATCAAGGATCTGCATCAAGAGAAGAGGTTTAAGTTCGTGGGCTATGCCCCCATGGACTCCTACAACTGGCTCGGCTCTCTCAACGAAACCGCCAATGACTGGGACGCCGTCGTCTCCTATACGGAATTCGGTGCTTACGAGTTCGTAAAAGGCGGTATCCAGAAACCCATCGCGGTCATTCCCCATGGTGTAACTCCTGGTCAGTTCTACCCCAAGAGCAAAGCAGCGGCACGAAAACGGCTTGGTCTTGCGGACGACATCTTCATTGTTTTGAACGGCAACCGCAATCAATTCCGCAAGCGGATCGATCTAACCATCTCCGCCTTCGCCAAGTTTGCCAAGGACCGCCCAGATACACAGCTGTATCTACATATGGGTCTCAAGGACCAGGGCTGGGACATCATGCAGGTCTTTGGACGGGAGATGACCAAGCAAGGTCTTGACCCCAACGGTCGGATCATCATGACCACAAACACTGCTAGTCCGCCGAACATGGACGTGGACATGCTGAATGACATTTACAACGCTTGCGATGTGGGCGTCAACACCTGCAAAGGAGAGGGCTGGGGGCTTGTCAACTTCGAGCACGCTGCCTGTCGTGTCGCTCAGGTGGTGCCAAACCATACGTCCTGTAAGGAAATCTTTGATGGCTACGGCAAGCTGATCGAATGCAACCACATTGACGTGGACGTGAACATGGGTCGCGAGATGCCATGCCCTTCTGATGACCATCTCGCTGAGATCCTTACAGAACTGTACGAAAACAGGGAGGAGTTGGACCGGGTGGCAGAAGCGTGCTACCAGCGGGCAACGGATAAACAGTTCGCATGGGATACGGTGGCCTCTCAATTTGGTGGCATCTTCGAGGACGTGCTGAAAGAAGTGGACCACAGCGTTGAGGATGCGCTGCCCCAGAGCTTCGGTGCTGAGAAGAAGCGGACCAAGAAGAAACAGAAAAAAGAGCTGGCTGCAGTCGGCTAAACCACGTTGAAAAGCGTGGACGGAATTCCCGGCCACGCCCTTTACCCCCCGCCTTCACAACCGGAGGCGGGTTTTTTCGTGCCAAGTTGTCTCATGTTGTGTCTCAAGTAAGGAGACAGAGGCGGAAAATTGGGCAGATGTGCAGAAAACACACAATAGCTCCGTGTTTACCTAATTAAGGAGCTCGGTACATATTGGCGAAAATGTAGTCGTTCATAGTGCTTCTCATGAGACAAGAATGAGAAACACACAATAGTCGACTACATTTTGCGAAATATGTACCGAGCTCTTTATTTAAGTAAAATCAAGTGTATAGTGTGATTTCCGCACAAGTCCCCATGCCCCACAACTACAAGGCCCTGCCGCCGCTCTGGGCACTGCAGGAAAAATTGGAGTTGACGGACGAGCACCCCAGTGCCCTGCGGATTCGTGAGACAGGGAAGTTCGTGGAAAGGCAGGATGCGGTTAGCGGTTTTTACCTGGTGTCCATCGACAATCAGGTCTACATGGCGCATCGGGTGGTCTACTACCTGCGCACAGGCCAATGCCCTGACCGGCATGGGGTCAAGCACGCGCATCCAAACGTCGATAACGACAACCGAAAAGAGCTGCTTGCCTGCCTGCAGCCACCGAAAAAACCAAGAAAATCCTCTTTTGCCCAAGATTATGCGGAGTGGGCCTGATGGCAAACATGCTTTCGTCCATCGAGAAAACGAACTTCAGATACGTCCCAGACATTGACTCCCTCGACGATTCTCAACTTGAGTCTCATGGGTATTACAGAGGATACCCCTGCGTTCATCGCCATCGCATCAGGGATCGACAGAACCATTGGTGTTATCACTGCGCCATCAAGATCAAATCCAATATCTGTGGATTCAATCTCAACTTTCTTCATCCGTACTACAACTACAAATACGAAGAGCTGTGGAAGAAAATTTCCGTTGGTGATCCAGAAGAATGCTGGGACTTGGATCTGCCAGGCTCTCGTTCACCACGGAGGATTGCCTTTCCTTCTTACCGCGCCTTTTACACCGGGCGAGCATCGGAGAACGTCACACCACAAAAGGCGATATACCAGTGTGCCTGGGGGGATGTGGGGTCTTTATCCGTCAGTCGCGTCTGCGGAAACCATTGGTGTGGCAATCCTCTGCACATGGTTAGCAGTTGGAATATGGGTATGCCTCCCAAGCGTGTCAATCCGTTCACGCTTGACTTCAAGCCAGAGTTGTTAATGCTGTTGTCCCAAGCCGTAAAAGCTGGTCGCGAGCAGGAATTAATTGAGCGTTACTACCGTCAAACTATCTTGCACCCATTGCTTGCACCTGAACCGCCTGATTACGACGAGGGTTAAATACCTCAAGATTAAAATAAAGAAAATAAAATCAAATTGAATAATGTCTCGTAATGCAGCGTTAGCACAATCTAAACGCAGCTTAGATAACCCTTTGGTTTTGGGGACGTTTTCCACGACATCTCTCCGTTACTTGAGGGGACGCCTGGGGCCGCAAAATAAAGTTGTTGGTTATGCCGATACAAACTTCACTTCCAACGGTGGTTTTGGTGGCGGTACATATAATCATTGGTTTCAAATTAATGTAAGTAAAAAAGCTTGGATCATTGTTACCAAGGGGCCCCCGAGGCCTAAATACATCAATATTTCTGCGTACGATTTAAATCGTGCACCGATTGGTGGTCTGCCAATTTTTGACGCCGATTCGATTGAAGATGGGTTGCGCGGTAACGGGCAAGTTTATATTCCGTATTTAGACACTTTGATGAGTGCTCAGTCGGATACTTACAACAGCTATAACCGCTGGCGGTTGGATCATGGGGATGATCGGTACTATCCGCTGAATGCCGGCAGTTATCTCATCTGTATTTCGACGACTCGCAACGAACTTCTTGATTATGAAGTCGGTGTTGTCATTGAGTTTCCGCCAACGAAAATGTTCATTGCCCTGGAGGACGAGGACTATCCTTCGCTTCTACTCCAGGAAACAGCAATTGACTTCGCTCGCACGGTCAATATTGAATCGCCGGTTACGGTTAATACGGTTATCTCATCCAACGTTGATCAACCCAACGGTTTTACTGAAACTTCTTGCACGATTAACTCCGGCGTGACAGTGACTGTGTTAGATGGTTCCACCTGGCTGATTGGTGAGCAAATTCCGTCTGCTCAGTTGCCGGACTACGCAGTTCTTGCCGAACCAGGTGATGACGAATACTTTAATACTATTCACGATCATTCACTGTCAGAATGGAATGACTCCTGGAAACGAGACCATCAGGACACTGATCCTCTTCCCGACGTCTTCCCGCCTTTAACAAACAGGCTATGACTAATTACATCGCCAAAGTTTTGTATAAACTGATCGTTGGCCATAAAAGCTCTAAAAATTATTTAGAGTATTACTGCAGCACTCATCCGTGGGCAGCTGAATGCCGCATTTACGATGTCTGATGGACAGTGAAAAGATCCAGGTTACGAAGGCGCAAAAAGATTGGGACGATTTTTTTGCCGGGGGGTACGATTTTAAAGATGCGTTTAGTCCCGTGGATTCGTACGCAGAACGGGTACGTCTGGCTTGCGAGTTTGGCCGTAGCCAAATCAATGAGGCAGATCAACGATTGGATGAACTTACGGAAGAAGAAATCTTCCCGACAGCTCAATATGAATTTGACCGGTAAGTTTGGGGTTAAGCCCCAGGCTGTTGCCATTCTCCAAGTTCGTAAATGGGTTGAAGAACTTCCGCCAGGGGATATGTTGACCCTGCGGTGTGAATCTGCGGATGCGGAAAAGCAATTCAGGGTGTGGAAGAAATGGTTTACAAAATATGAAGATAAATGTTGGGAGATAAACGAGGAGTTTAAATCTTTCTGGTTTTACAAACCTCTATCGGTAGAATGAAAGAAATGGAGGTAATCCCATGACTGAAACCATTCAAAAGTACATTGAAGTTGCCCTGGCAATTCACGCCGCCGCTTCTGTAATTTGTGCCTTGACCCCCACCCCGAAGGATGACAAGTTCCTGGGTAAGGCTTACAAAGTGATTGAGACCCTTGCTCTTGTTATTGGCAAAACTAAGCAGCGTTAATTAGCCAACTGCTTGAAACCAGAAGACAACACCATTGTTTTTTTCTACCCATTTGCGTGTGGCGTATGCTTCCTCTTTGGACAGCGTCACACATTTTTTTTCGTCTCCAATTTCCCAGCAAATATTCACCCTGATCGGCGGGTTTTTTGACCTTTATCCTTCAATAATTCCACCGAACCCTTGGTTTATCTAAACGCATACCTAGATGAACAAACCCACGATCTGCGCCATACCCGAGAGAATACGGCCAGTTTTTATCGCACCATGCTTGGACGGCATGGATGTCTGCGTCCTTGATGTAGAAATCAACAGCTCCAACATTTGGGCCAGAGAATAAATGTTCAGAGTTTTTTGCACCGCCAACGGATTGATTGACGAGAGGAGGCCTGTTGCCACTGGTGATAATGATGGGCTTGTTACCAAACTGCGCCCTTACCTTTTCCAGGAAACGGCATAGTTCTAATGCTGTATCACATTGATATTGCTTGATAAAACGCCTGGATTCTTCCCCAAGGGTTAGTTCGCCGTATGTGATGTGAGGCGTAATTTTATAACTGAATGGGCTCCAGGGATTAAATTTTTGTGCTTGTGGAGGATCGCTTGATTTTACTGCGGTTCCGCTGGTGCCAAGCTGTTTGTCCATGATTTGGATGAGCTTGGTGGCATACTTGGGATCCGTTGCGTAACCTTCCTTGGCGAGTAATTGGGCGCACTCATTTCTGCTGCTTGCTCTATTAACTCCCTTGTAATTTTTATAGTCTTTGTACCATCGTGTGACCAAATAATCCACACAAGAATAGAGATCTGGAAAACGCTTGAACCAATCTTTAATGGTGACTTCTTTCCCGCCATAAACCTCTTTGGTTTCCACATAACATCCCTTGCCGTCTTCGTCTTTAATGCCGAAATAATTGAAGTCGCAAGAAGTGTGTTTACCCCACCCCGACTCCAATGCCCATTGGGCTGCCAAAATCTCCGGATACTTGGCCCCAGCTTGCTTTGCTGCAGAAACTACACCAGCCCAGCTGTTCTCGAATGCAGGTTTTGGCGGCGTTTCATTGCGGTATTTGTCGGCAAATTCGTCGAGTACATCGTCTGAAATATTAGTTTGCAGCCACTCAAGCGCATCGATTTGATGTGGCAAATCTTTAAAGCTCTTTGCCACAGCTGTAAGTTTTATTGTCATTGGTCCAAAGCTGTTAATACAACTTTAGGCCAGGTCAATAATCAGACGTTATCTGCACGCTCGGCAGCAAGCTCGTCTTCCAAGAGGGCATCTTCTTCTGGAGCAAAATCCAGAGTTTCAATCAGTTGGCCGATGAGATTACCGGCGAACTGAATGAGGTTGCCGTCACCGGTAGCACGGGCAGAACCAAAAGAGTTGATGGCGCTAATCAGCTCAGACTTTTTGCAGGCCATGATAAACAAATGACTTTAAAAAGTATAGCAATGAATCACCAGGGCACGCCATTTGCGTGAGTTGGATTTAATTGTTCTTGGATCTGTTGTTCTAAAGCGTTTTCTATGGAGGCAACCTGTTCAGAACCAAGGGTTGTTTTAACCCACCCAACGACCTGATCTTCGCTTAATAAGGCAAACGGTGTAAAGTCTGAGGGATCTGGATCGCCAAGGCCGATGCTCCCGTACGCACCTGCTGTTTTATCAAAATCTTCGCAAGAAACGGTGTAATGCACTGTATAGACAGCACCGTCCGGACATACATCTCCATCGGGAAGATGACGCTCAAGTTGGGCAATGCCCCAGGTGGTAACGGACATGACGAAAATATTTTCATGTATTCTAACAACTAAAGCTCAGGCATGTCATATTCTTTCGTGCTGTTGCAATAGTGTTTAAAAATAATTTCACTGGTATTTCCAGCCCAAGATGCCACTTGCGGCACGGGAATGCCTGCCTCAATCCAGCGGCTAATGGCCGTATGGCGACAATCATAAGGACGATACAGATGCGTAATTAATTCGGCTTGGTGGAGGGGCTGTAATTTTTTACGAAAATAACTTTGAAAAGCAAGCCTGTCCCATGGAAAAATAAAGCGATCATTTTGCGGAAGTTGCTTCAGAATTTCTTGGCATTTGCCGTTCAATGGCACCCAGCGGCGTTTGTTGGTTTTGGTGCTGTCCTTTAGGCCGTGCGTCAATGTGTAGTTCTGATGGACAAGAATCTTATTGTCCTTAATGTCATCCCAAAGCAATGCTCGTACTTCTCCTGTACGCATTGCTGTTTGAAGCATGAATTCTGTATACCAAGCCCAATTAATGTTTTTGTAGCTTAACTTTGCTTCCAGGGCGGCAAGCACAAGCCCCACTTCATTTCGCGGAATAACAATAACTTCTTCGTCCCGTTGAGGCGCTTTAGGCATTTTGAAGCTTGCCAGGGGATTCCGAGTGATGTAAGCAACATCTTCTTGTGCTGCCCATTTGTACATTGTTTTTGTGTACATGGCAACGCGTCTGGATGTAAGCACTGGCTTTTCTCCCAAGACCCAGATCATGATCTTGCGTGCTTCTTCAAAATCTTGAATGGGGCATCGCCCCAACCATTTGGTCACCTGCCGATAATCCGACGTAAGGCTGGTGGGGCACAGGGAAATTGAACGCTCTTCGACGAAGGCACTCCAGAGTTCAGCGAGCGTGGTCGGCATGGTATGAAACGAGAAGAGCCGCACACTACGATGCGGCCCTCCATTTGTCAACTACGGTCAGCAGTGTCAAAGACTAGGAGGCGTAGAAGTCTCCAAGTTTTAACGGATAACCGTATTCGTCAACCTCAGGCTCTTCGCCAACATCGTCCTGGTTGCTCAGGTCAAGGCTGGCTTCGCAGTA
>Ga0194116_10004624_pt1 | contig 15674 bp, 11 predicted proteins | sample TA2MahsurfametaG_4_FD_148617 | JGI IMG/M metagenome (GOLD analysis project Ga0194116, IMG submission 148617) | Freshwater microbial communities from Lake Tanganyika, Tanzania - TA2015008 Mahale S9 surface | ecosystem: Environmental > Aquatic > Freshwater > Lake | place: Tanzania: Lake...
ACTCGTTGCTGCCGAGGCCGAGGCGGAGATCGGTCTGCCGGTTGCCGCGCGGGTACTTCGGGGTGAGGGCGACCACGCCGCCCAGCGAGGCGACGCCGTACAGGAGGGACTGGGGCCCGCGGGCGACCTCGAGACGGTCGACGTTGATGACGTCGGTGACGGTGTCCTGGCGGAACCCGCTGCGGAGGAAGGAGCGGGTGTTGAGGCCGCGGATGCTGACCGTGGTGGTGTCGCGGGAGAGCGAGCCGGCGGCGCCGGTGCCCGAGGGGCTGAAGAGGAAGTTGTTACTGCTGGCGACCTGGTCCTGGATGATGCCGGCCGAGTACTCGAGGGCCTCCTTGATGTCGACGGCCCCGATGTCGTCGATGAACTCGCGGGTGATGACCTCGATGGGGAGGGGAATGGCCTTGATCTCGAGGTTGAGGCGGGTGCCGGTGGTCGAGTTGGTGGCGACGTAACCACGGTCGCGGCTGGTATCGACGCGGAAGGCCGAGAGCACGAGCGGTTGGTCGCCACCGGGCGGGACGGCGGGGCTGGTCTGCGCGGGCGCGAGCGCCGCGGCGAAGAGGGTGCCGAGCAGGGTGAGGGGGGAGCGGCGGTTCATCGGAAGGGAGGGGGAGGGTGCCGGGTCGGGCGGGGTGGGCGGGCCGGGCGGGTCAGGCGGTGGCGCGGGCGCGGCGCGGTAAATGATGAGGGCGCCGCTGCGGGCATCCTCCGCGGCGGTCAGGCCGGTGCCCGCGAGCAGGCGGTCGAGGGCGCCGCGGGGCGGGAAGGTCCCGCGCAGCGCGGGGGTGCGGGTGGCCGCCACCTCGGCCGGGAAGAGGATCTCGCGCCCCGCCTGCTGGCCGAAGCGCTTGAGAGTCACGGCGGCTTCCCCGGGGGGCAGATCGAAGGGGCGCGGGGCCTCCGTGGCGGCGTGGGCGGCCAGGGCGACGCAGCAGCCGGCCACGAGGGCAAGGAGGTGGAAAAGGCTCCGCCAGCGGCGGGGCCGGGGCGATCCGGGGTGCATGGGGTCGGCAGGGCGGGAAATCCACGGCGGCGTCATACGCTGGGATGCGCGGGACGGCCCGTTCCGTTAGGCGCCACCCCCACTTTTTTGCCCCGGCTCAGCCCAAACAATGCAATTGGAGGCAGATCACCTCGATGGGACCCGATCAACTGCATCTTTCCGACTCAAGGTTGGGCGGGCCGCAGGACGAGCTCCCGGTCCCCGTGGCGGACGGCGCGGATGCGGAAGCCGACCTCCAGCAGGCGCACGAAGCCCTCGACGTTGTCGGACCGGAACGAGGCGCTGAGTTGCACGCCGGCGAGGGCCGGGTCGCCCAGCACGAGCTGCAGCGCGTTCGCCTGGTTGAAGGCCGCGACGACCTCGGCCAGTGGCGCCGCCGTGAATTCCAGGGTGCGGTGCTGCCAGGCGAGCACCCGTTCAATCTCGCCCGCGGTCAGGGTCGCGATGCGGGCCTCGGGCGCGCCGCCTTCGAGCGCCACCACCGCGCGCTGGCCGGCCTCCAGCGTCGGCCCGGGGAGAGTGCCGACCGTGGCCGGGGCCTCGCCGCCGTCGAGGCGGACACTGCCGGAGGTCACGAGCACCTCCATCCGCCCGCCCTCCAGCCGCACGTTGAAGGCGGTGCCGAGCGCGCGCACCTCGCGGCCGTGAGCGACCACGACGAAGGGCCGGCCGGGATCCCGGACGACCCGGAAATGCGCCTCGCCCCGGAGCAGCTCCAGCCGGCGCTCCCCGGCGGTGAATTGAAGCCGCAGTTCGGCGCCGTGGTTCAGTTCGGCGAGGGAGCCGTCGGGCAGCACCTGCCGGGTGGCCTGGGCCTCGCGGACCACGACGCGGCCGGGTTCCGTGGGCGGGCGGTCCGGCGTGGGTATGGTGCGTGCGGACGTGAGGAACAGGGTGGCCGCGGCGAGGCTGGCGGCCGCTGCGGCGGCGAGGGTGGGCCGGAGCCAGCGACGGGCCGCCGCCGGGGGGGCGAGCAGGTCGGGATTGGGTTCCGCGCTGTGCTCCGGGCGCCATTCGGCCAGCGGGGCGAGCCGGGCCCAGTGCGTCCGCATCCGCGCCAGCGCGAGGCGGTGGCGCGGATCCGCGGCCAGCCATTCGGAAAGCCGGTCCTGCTCGGCGGCGGTGAGGCCCCGCTCGAGGCGGATGACCCACGCCGCCGCCTCGTCGCCCCCCGCGTCCCGGGGGTCCGTTGGCCCGGCGGGGTTCACGGAGCGGTGGGCCGCCCGAGGCCCTCGAAGTAGGCGGCCAGCTTGCGCAGCCCGATGGTGGTCTGCGCCTCGACGGTGTGCTCCGCGATCCCGAGCCGCGCGGCCACCTCCTTCTGCGGCAGCCCATAGATGCGCCGCAGGGTGATCACCTGGCGGCAACGGGGGGGAAGGGACTGGATGGCGTGGGTCAACAGTTCGAGCTCCTGCGCCCGGGCGACCGCCTGGACGACATCAGCGCTCTCATCCCAGACGCCCGAGACCGCCGCTTCCGCTAGGGCGAAGTCCGTCTCGACGCGCTGGTGGCGCAAGCGGGCCAGGGCGAGGTTGCGGGCGGTGGCGAACAGGAAGGCCCGCGGGGCCCAGATCTCGCCGCGGGACCGGGCGGCCAGCACGCGCACGAACGCCTCCTGCACGAGGTCATCCACGTCGTTGGCCCGGGGGAACTGGCCCCGCAGCCAGGCCCGCAGGCGCGCCTCGTGCGGCTGCACGTGCGCGGCGAACCAGGCGGCGTGGGGATCGGCGGGGCTCACGGTGGCGGGTGGCGTCCCACGCGGCCCGCTCCTTGTCGAGCGCATTTCGCGGTCCTGCAGGGGCGCTGCGACGGGGCGCTCTTCACCAGCAACATCAGCCGCAAGGTCGAGGATCGGGCCGGCCTGCGGAAGCAGTTCATCGAGGACATCCGCTATTACTTCTGCTTCGCGTTCCAGCCGTACGACGACGCCGGCCTGATGCGGATGAACGAGGCCCTCGCCGAACTGCGCCAGAACGGCACCTACGACCGCCTCTTCCACGAGTGGGTCGGCCCGGTGGAGCCGCGCCGGCTGAACTGGTTCGAGCTGCGGCCCTACGTCCTGGGTTCGCTGCCGGTCCTGCTGCTCCTCCTCGCCCACGCGTTCCGCCAGCACGTGCAGCGCCGGCTGATCGCGCAGCGGATGGCGGTCGCGCGCGACCTGCACGACGAGCTGGGCAACCGGCTCAACGAGATGCAGCTGCTCACCGAGCTCGCCGTGCTCCGGCCGGCGGCGGCGGGGCCGGACGTGCTCCCGAACGTCCGCGCGCGGCTGATCGAGGCCAGCCTGTCGCTCAACCAGCTGCTCTGGGAACTGCGGCCGGAATCGGAGACTTGGGGATCCGCGGTGGCGGGCCTGGAGCGCATCGCGCGCCGTTACCTCGAGGCGGCGGGGATCGCCGGCGAGTTTGTGAACCGCGTGAGCCCGGCGCTGGCCGGCAAGGCGGCCCCGCCGGCGATCCGGCGCGCGGTGATGATGGCCCAGCGCGAGTTGCTGCGGAACGCGGTCAACCACGGCAAGCCCGCCCGCATCGACGTCACGCTCGAGGTCTCCCCCGGGCGGGTCGAGGTGGCGGTGAGCGACACGGGCCCGGGCGTGGATCCGGCGCGGGCCCTCGGCGAGAAGCGGGGCCTCTACCACCTGCAGCAGCGGGTGGCGGAGCTCGGCGGCACCCTCGAACTGGCGCGGGGCCCCGCTGGCTTCACCGCCCGGGCGGAGTTCCCGGCCGGGCGGTAAGGGCGGGGGCGGGCGGCCTCAGAAGCGGCCGTTCAGGCCCACGTTGATCGTCACGAAGTTGTAGTTGATCGTGGACGGCTGGTTGCGGAAGCCGCGGTAGATCTCCTGGTAGGCGTTCAGGAGGTTCGAGACGTCGAGCGTGAGCTGGGCGGACGGGCGCAGCTGGTAGGCCATCCCGACGTTGAGGGTGTCGAAGGAGGCGCGCCAGCGGTTGCGGCCGACGGTGGCGGCCGAGTACTCCACGATGTAGTCGCTGGTCCAGTTGTAGAGCAGGCGCGTGCTGAACTTCTTGTACCGCCAGGAGAGCATCGCGTTGGCGGCCTTCGGGATGAAGCCGACGACCTCGCGGCCGGTGATTTCGGTGGTGCTGCCGAAGTTCCCCCGCGTCTGGATCATCGTGTAGTTCACGGAGCCGCTCAGGCCCTTGAGCAGGCCGGGAAGCGAGGTGAACTGCTGCTGGTAGCTGAACTCCCAGCCCTGCGCGACGGCGGTGCCAGCGTTGGCGGAGGTGAACAGGCTGAAGCCCGCGTATTCCCCGTTGTAGCCATTGTCGTTACCAGAGGCGACGGTGCCGATGTTGATGTTGCGGACGATGAAGTCGGCGATCGTCTTGTGGAAGAAGCCGACCGAGAAGTTACCGACCGGCTCGAAGTAGTAGTCGATCGAGGCGTCCCAGTTGCGGGCGTTCTGCGGGAGGAGCCCGGCGTTGTTGATCGTCAGGGAGTTGGTATTCTCGTTCACCCCCTCGCTGGGGAGGAGCTCGCCGTAACCCGGGCGGCCGAAGCTGGTGGACCAGGCGAGGCGGGCCTTCAGGTTGGGCGTGAGGTCGTGCGTGAGGTGGATGCTCGGGAAGGCTTTGGTGTAGGAGCCCTCGATCGTGCGCTTGGTGTTGGCGTAGTCGCGGGTGACGGAGCCGAGCGGGTCGGCCAGCTGCTGAGCGCTGGTGCTGCCGGCCCGGGCCCGGACCCAGCCGCGGCCGACGTCCTCGGTGTTCTCGACGCGAACGCCGCCGAGGAAGCCGGAACGGCCGAGGAAGCCCTCGCGGCCGAGCTTGCCCTGGGCCATGAAGTAGCCGGCGGTGACGGTCTCGGTGACGTCGCGGGTGCCGGTGTAGGCCTGCTGCAGGCGGTAGTACTCATCCTCGCGCCAGAGGGTCGGGTCGACGGGCCGGCGGTTGTTGATGTACATCGAGGTGGTCCACTGCGGCATCATCCGCCCGGTCTTGACCTGGTCGAAGGTCACGATGCCCGGGTCGGGGGCGAGGGGGCCGGTGCCGAGGTAGTTGTAGCGGCGGCTGTTGCTCAGCGTCTGGGCGAGGGTCTCGCGCCACTGGCCGCCGACCTTGAGCGCAAGGGGCACGGCGGTGGGCAGCTTGTAGAGGGCGTTGAAGCGGAGGTCGCGCACGCGCTGGTCGTTCTGAGCGTCGCTGCATTGGAGGGCGCCGGTGGGGCGGTAGTTCGAGGGATCCGTGAAATCGAGGCCACCGTTGGGGAGGAACTTTGGGTGCAGCTCGGACTGGGTGCGGTCGAGGATCCAGCCGGTGCCGGCGATGCGCATCGTCAGCTCGCCGCCCTGGCCGTTGCCGTTGTTGAGGTTGTTGCGCGCGTAGGTCGCGGCGTAGTCGAGCTGCAGCGGGCCGAAGTCCTGCTCGGCGGTGAAGTCGAGGCGGCGCTGGCGGGTGTCGTAGTTGTTCGGCCCGCGGTTCTGCATATCGATCAGAGACTGGGCCACGGGGCGAATGACGGTGATCTTGTCGGTCCAGCCGGGGGCAACGCTGGTGGTGGCGTTCGGGATGGTGTTCTGGTTCTGGCTGCTGTAGGCGCGGGTGATGTATCGGCGGCGGAAGGCCTCGTAGTTGTCGTTGGCGATGGCGTTGAGCGAGACGCGCGTGCTGGCGGAGACGCGGTAGTCGGTTTTGATGCTCAGGCTGACCTGCTTGCGGTTGTTGTAGTTGTCGAAGGTCTGGTAGCTCCAGATGTAGGCCGGCTGCGAGGTGGTATTTTGGTAGTCTCGGACGGTCTGGAAGAAGCCGACGGCGTTCTCGGAGTAGAAGGTGTTGACGCTCACGCCGAGGTTGCGGCTGCCGCCGAACACGTCGAAGAGCTCCTGGTAGCTGAAGTTCAGCATCGGGTGCGCCGGGTGGTCCTGGCGCTGCGGGATCTGCTCAAAGCCGAGGAATGTCGGCGCGATGCGGGCCGAGAGGCTGTAGGTCAGCCGGCGCCGCTCCTTCATGCTCAGGGAGGAGCGGGTCTTGAGGTTCACGGTGCCGCCGAGGGAGTCGGCGTTGCGGTCCGGCCGGTGGCCCTTGGTCAGCTCCAGCTGGTCGAACAGGGCACCGGAGATGCTCTGCATCTCGAACGCGCGGCTGGTGCCGAGCGGGGTGACCAAGCCACCGTCGATCGTGACCGTGTTCAGGCCCGCGGGCATCCCGCGGATGTTGAAGTTGTAGGCGAGGCCCTCGTCCGTCGGGGAGCCGGCGACGCCCGGGAGGCGCATCAGCACCTCGCCCGCGCTCATGTTGGGCAGGTTGCCGAAGGAGTCCATCGACACGACGTTCATCGTGTTGGGAGCGTTGCGCTGGGCGGTGATCGCGGCCGCGCCGCCCTCGCGCTCTCCGGTGACCCTGAAGGCGTCCATCTTGTAGATGCCCGTCGTCAGATCGAAGTCGCGCGTCGCCCGCTGTCCCGCCGCGACCGCCACTTGCGCACGAGCCGTGTCGAGACCGATGTAGCTCACGACGACCTCGTGCGTGCCGACGGGGACGCCGGAGAGGACGTAGCGGCCGGTCTCGTCGACGAGGGTGCCAAGCCCGAGCGCAGGGATCTCGACGCGGGCGCCCTTAAGCAGGTTGCGGGTGGCGGCATTGCTCACGGCGCCGGTGACGGTGGCGCCGCCGGCGTCGGCGGCGTGGGCGGGCGCCGCGGCGGCGCAGGTGAGGAGGGCGATCAGGAACGGGCGCGCGAAGGCCCGGCAGACGGCAGTTAAGCCGCGGATGCGGAAGTAGGTCATTGGGGTAGGCGGAGGGAAGAGGGCGGCGGCGGGGGCGCGGACGGCCTCGAGACTCTTGTGTATGGGAATCCCGCCCGGTTTGTCCAAGGGAAATTTCCCCTGAGTGCGGGCTCGGGCGGCGCGTTGGGCGCAGGGGAGCCGGAGCCCGCGACGCGGGGCTTGTCGGCGCCGCGTCCGCGCGCTAGGGTCGCGCTGCCCGTTTTATGCACCGTCGTTCCTTTCTCCACCGTTCCGCCGCCGGCGCCCTCGCCGTTTCCCTGCCGGTCCGTGCCGGCGCCCCCGCTCCCCGCCTGCGCACCGCCCTAGTCGGCTGCGGCTGGTGGGGCGGCAACATCCTCGGCGAGGCCGTCGCCAGTGGCGCCTGCGAGGTGGTGGGCCTGTGCGACGTCGACACCCGCCAGCTCGCTGCGACCCGCGCCAAGCTCGCCGGCACCACTGCGGACCGCCCGCGCGAGTACAAGGATTACCGCGAGCTGCTGGCTCGCGAGAAGCCAGAGATCGTGATCGTCGCGACGCCGGACCACTGGCACGCGCTGCCCACCATCGCCGCGGTGAAGGCCGGGGCGCACGTCTACGTCGAGAAGCCGATCGGCCACACCATCGCCGAGGGGCGCGCGATGCTGAACGCCGCCCGCGCCGCCGGCCGCGTGGTCCAAGTGGGCACCCACCGGCGCGCGTCGCCGCACACAATCGTGGCGCGCGACTTTATCCGCTCCGGCAAGGTCGGGAAGATCGGGATGGTCCGCTGCTTTGTGAACAGCGCCGGTTCCGGCCCCGAGAAGCCCGCGCCCACCCAGCCGGTCCCGCCCGAGTTGGACTGGGACGCCTGGTGCGGGCCGGCGCCGCTGCGCCCGTACTCTCCTTCCATCCACCCGCGCGGCTTCCGCCAGTACCTCGATTACGCTAACGGCACCCTCGGCGACTGGGGCATCCACTGGTTCGACCAGCTGATCTGGATCACCGACGCCCGCTGGCCGCGCAAGGTGTTCGGCACCGGCGGCCGCCCGATCAAGGGCCCGCCCGTGCTCACCGCGACCGAGCAGACCAGCGACGCGCCGGACCATCAGGTCGTCACGTACGAATTCGACGGCCTCACCGTGACGTGGGAGTCGCGCCTCTTCGCGGGCCACAACGTCGAGAAGGGCGAAAACGCGGGCTGCCACTTCTACGGCACCAACGGGATCTTCCACCTTGGGTGGCGCGGTGGTTGGACGTTTTACCCCGCCAAGGCCGGCGAGCCCGTGCTGCACGAGGACGCGCGCCTTAACGCCCCCGACGGCCAGAACATCCGCGAGCTCTGGGCGGACTTCCTCGACGCCATCCGCACCGGCCGGCGTCCGATCTCCGATCTGGAGGAGGGCCACCTCGCGTCCAACTGCTCCCTGCTCGGGGTGATCGCGATGAAGCTCGGCCGCAGCTTGGTCTGGGACGGGGAGAAGGAGACCTTCGTCAACGACCCCGAGGCGAACCGGCTCCTGCGCCGCGCCTACCGCGCCGGCTGGGAACACCCGGCCTGAGGGGTAGGGGCCACGCGTTCGCCCAAGCCCGGGTGAAGCTCCCTAGGCGGCCCCCGGGGCGAGGCGGAAGGCGGCGTAATTCTATGGCGTCGCTCCGGCTCCGCCGGAGCCGCCCAGCGCGGCGGCCCCGCGCACCCACGTGTCCGCGTCCCCGAAGCCACCCGGCTTCACCGCGATAAGCAGGGGCCCCGTCGCCGGGCTCGTGGCGGTGGCGAGCACGAGGCCCGGCTCGATGGTCCCCGCGACGATCAACTCCCGCAGGCCCAGACGCGCCGCGAGGGCCCGCGCTGTCTCGCCGCCGGTGACAAACACGCGGCGCACCCCGTGGTCACCGATGAGCGCTGCGCCGAGCGCCGCGATCGAGTCCCGGATCCGCTCCGGCCGCGCGCGCGCCTCCGGGGCGAGCACGAGAGCCGCTCCGGCGCTCCGCAGTTGCGCCGCGCCCGCCGCGAGGGCGATCACCGGCGCTTCCGGATAAGCTTGGATCACGGTGAGGCCGCGAGCCGCAGCGAGACGGTCGGCCTGTGTCCGGTTCAGGGGATGCGCGCTGCCGCCCAGAAACAGCACCGGCCCCGGAGCCGGGTACGGTTGCGGCCGGGAGGAGCTCTCGGCGCCGCCCAACCGTCGGGCCACCGGGCTCGCGAGCGCCCCCGACCCCACCGCCAGCCACGGCCCCGCCGGGGCCGCGACCGCCGCGATCGCGGCCTCCAGGTCGCCCTCGTCCCGCGCGTCCGGGATCACCCACCCGGCGTCCGCTGGCGCGAGCCGGCGGAGATCGCCCTCGCGGACGGGCGCCGCCGGGTCGCGCGCGAACTCGGTCGCGAGGACCGGTACGCCTCGCACGAGGAGTTGGCCGTACTCGACGGTCCGCCCCGCCGCGGGGTTGGCCGGGCAGAGCAGAAGGCGGTGCCCCGGAAAATGACGCCGCACCACCGCCAGCTCGGCGGCGAGCGGCCCGCGTAGCGTCGAATCGATTTTCTTGAATACCAGCCGAGCCCCGCGCGCGGACGCGTGCGCGAGGGTGGCCGCCACTCGTGCCGCGGCCTCCTCTGGCGGCAGGTTGCGCGACTCCGTGTTCACGCCTACGAGCTCGCCCTCCGGCCCGGGCTGCCAGTCGTCTACGGCCTCCACCAGCCGGACGCGCCGCCCCGCCGCGCGGAAGGCCGCGCCGGCGTCCAGGGACCCGCTGAGGTCGTCCGCCAGAAACCAGTCGCTCATCGGTTGGGCCCCGGTCGGCGGATGGCCGCCTCGGCGATTGCCCCCGGCCAGGGCCGGCCGCCCCTTTGGTCGCCCCCGAGCGTGAGCTGGAGGCCCCCGCCCCGCGGTGGATCCGCCAGCTGTGCCGCGGCCGCCGCGACGTCCCGGCCATCGACCGCGAGACGCAGGGTACCCGCCCCGTCGTGCCGGCAGGCGAGATGAAACCAGCGTCCGCGGGGCAGCCGGCCGGACGGGGTCAGCAGCACGGTCCATTCCCGGAAACGCTGGTGCGGTGGGCCGCCCGGGTCGGCGAACTCACGCGTCCAGCCGGGCGGTTGCGCGCCGCGGCCGTCCGCGGGACCGAGTGCGGCGACGAGCACCGCCTCCTCAGCGGGCAGCGCACTCAGGCGGAGGACCGGTTCCGCGTCCGCGGGCCCGAGCGCCAGCAGCACACCTTCGTCGGGCCCCGCCTCGGGCCGCAGCCAGACCCTGGCCTCGAAGCTCCACGGCCCGGCACCGAGCTCGAGCGGGGTGCCTGCGACCTCCGCTCCGCGACGGGCACCGGGGCGGACGAGCAAGGCGGCCGGCCCCGGACCCGCGGGGCCCGGGGTGAGCGCGGCGTGCCCGGCGACCACCTCGATTCGCGCCCGTGGGGCAAGCAGGAGCGACGGGCTGGCGGTTTCCGCGGGGCGGCTGGCCTCGAAGCGCCACGCGTCCACTGCGGACGACCCCGCCGCCCAAGCGGGCAGCGCGAGCAGGAAGACGAGCGGCGGCGGGAGCGCGGGCATCGGGTGCGGGCACTGCGAGGCGGGCCGGGGCGGGCGTCAAGCCGGCGTCCGCGGGCCGGTTCGCATTGCCTTCGGCCGGGCCCCTCACCCATTGTTCGCTCGATGCGCCTGATCCGCCTGCTTCCCTTGCTGGCGACGAGCCTGGCGGTCGCCCCCGCGACCTCCGCCGCTCCTGCCCCGGTCCCCAACATCATCTTCATCCTCGCCGACGACCTCGGTTACGGGGAACTGGGCTGCTATGGGCAGCGCCGCATCCAGACGCCCCGGCTCGACCGCCTCGCCGCCGAGGGCGCCCGCTTCACGCAGTTCTACGCCGGCAGCACCGTCTGCGCGCCCTCCCGCAGCGTGCTGATGACCGGCCAGCACCTCGGGCGCACCCGCGTCCGCGGCAACGCCGGCGGCCGCAACCTGCTCGCGCAGTCGCTCCAGGCGGACGACGTCACGGTCGCGCGCGTGCTCCGGGGAGCGGGTTATGCTACGGGCCTGGTGGGCAAGTGGGGCCTGGGCGAAGTGGACCAGCCCGGCGAGCCGCGCCGGCAGGGCTTCGATTCCTATTTCGGATACCTGAACCAGACGCACGCCCACAACCATTACCCCAGCTTCCTCTGGCGCGACGGCGTGAAGGTGCCGCTGGCGAACGACCTGGTGCAGGTGGGCCCGGTGGAGGGGGCCGGTTACTCGCGCAACCGCGTCGCCTATGGCGGCGACCTGCTCACCGCCGAGGCCCTGGCGTTCGTCGAGCGCCACCGCGCGCGGCCGTTCTTCCTCTTCTGGTCGCTCGTCACGCCGCACGCCAACAACGAGCGCTCTAAGGAGCTCGGTGAGGGCAACGAGGTGCCCGACCAGGGTCCGTACGCAGATCGCGACTGGCCCGAGGCCGCGCGGAACCACGCCGCGATGATCACGCGGATGGACCGCGACTTCGGCGCGCTGCTCGACCGCCTGCAGGCGCTGGGGCTCGACGACCGCACGCTGGTGATGTTTTCCAGCGACAACGGCCCGCACAGCGAGGGCGGCCCCGGCTACGACCCCGCCTTCTTCCAGCCCTCCGGCCCCTTCAGCGGGTTGAAGCGCAGCCTGACCGACGGTGGCATCCGCGTGCCGTTCCTCGCGCGCTGGCCGGGGCGGATCCGCGCGGGTACCGTCTCTGACCACGCCGGGTACTTCGGGGACCTGATGGCGACATGGGCGGAGCTCGCGGGCGCGCGGCCTCCGGCGAACCTCAACAGCCTCAGCCTTGTGCCGACGCTGCTCGGGCGCGGCGGGCAGGCGCGGCACCCGCACCTCTACTGGGAATTCTACGAACAGGGCGTCAGCCAGGCCGCGCTCCTCGACGGGCGCTGGAAGGCGCTGCGCCTCCGCACGCTGGACGCCCCGGTGCAGGTGTTCGACCTGCGCGAGGATCCCGCCGAGCAGCGCGACCTCGCCGCGGCCCGGCCCGAGCTGGTGGCGCGGGCCCGCTCGATCTTCGAAGGCGATCGCGCCGACAACGAGCACTGGAAGCTCGCGGCGGCCGCCGCCCCAGCGCGGAAGTGACCGCGGTCCCCGCTCAGCGCGCCGGCGTCCCGGCTTCCGGGAGCCGGCACGATTGCCACGCGAGGAAGCGCCACTGCCCGCCCTGCAGGCGCCATACCGCGAGGTAGGAGAGTTCCATCCGGCCGGGCTGGCCGGTGGTGCGGTTCCGCAATCCCACCGAGACGCGCCCCTTCATCAGGGCCACCCCAGGGCTGGCCGGGGTGAACGTGCGCTCGCCATAGGTGAAGGACTCGAAATGGTTCGGGCCGGTGGCGAGCCCCTCGATCTGCGAGGCTTTGGTGTCCACCTTACCGTTCGAGTGCGCGTAATGGAGGTCGTCAGCGTAGATCGCGGCGAGCCGGGCGCGGTCGGCCGCGATCGTGGCGGCGACGCGCTCGTCGTCCGCCGCGCGCAGGGCCGTGGTCAGGGCGTCCTCGGCCGCGCGGGCGGCGGGCACGAGCAGCGCGAGGCCTAGGGCAAGGAAGGGCAGGGGACGGGGGAGGAGAGGCATAGGGTGAGCCTGCACCAGCGGGGCGCGCCGACGCCAGCCCGGAGCGGCGCGGGGAGTTTTCGTTTGTTTTCAGGAGTCGCGGGCCGATAGTCACCCGGAATGCGCGCGTCCTCCGCCCCGCCCGCCCTCCGCCGCTGGTTCGCCGCCGTCGGTCCCGTCGATCGGGTCGGCGTTGAGGAGCGCGTGGCCAAGTTCACCACGCGTTCGATCAAGAAGGCCGCCAAGGTGCAGGGCCTGAAGCTCGCGGTCTCGATGGTCGATTTGACGACGCTCGAGGGGAAGGACACCCCCGGCAAGGTGGCCTCGCTGTGCCGCAAGGCCCTGCGGCCGCACGACGACCCCGCCGTGCCCCCCGCGGCCGCGGTCTGCCTTTACCCAGCGATGGTGCGCGCCGCCCGGCGGGCCCTCGGGCCGCGCTCGCCCGTGCGGCTGGCCTCGGTCGCCACCGCCTTCCCCAGCGGCCAGACCGCCCTCGCCACCCGCCTCGCCGAGGTCCGCCGCGCCGTCGCCGACGGGGCGGACGAGATCGATATGGTGATCAACCGCGGCGCCTTCCTCGCCGGGGAACTCGGCCGCGTGCGCGACGAGATCGCGGCGGTCGTGGCCACCTGCGGGCCCGCGGCCCTCAAGGTCATCCTCGAGGTGGGCGAGCTCGAGACCTACGACCACATCCGCGCCGCCTCCTGCCTCGCGCTCGGGGAGCTGCGGCCGGGCGACTTCATCAAGACCAGCACGGGCAAGACCGGCACCAACGCCACGCTCGCCAACACCCAAGTGATGCTCGAGGCCATCCGCGACCATTACCTCGAGACCGGCGTCGCCATCGGGATGAAGCCCGCCGGCGGCATCCGCACCGCCAAGCAGGCGCTCCATTTCCTCGTCGCCGTCAAGGAGACCCTCGGCGACGCCTGGCTCACCCCGGCCCGCTACCGCTTCGGCGCCAGCGCCCTCCTCAACGACCTCGTGCGGCAGCTGGAGAAGGAGCGCACCGGGGCCTACCCCGCGCCCTACGCCTTCAGCGAGGCCGCCGAATCCTACTGACCCCCCAATGGCCCCGCCCGCCTCCTCCCGCCGCCCGCGCCGCCCCGCCCCGGAGCTCCTTTTCGGCGACCTGTGGCCCTATGACCCGGCGCCCGAGACCGCCGATCCCCGCATCCGGCCCGAGTACGGCCTCTTCATCAACGGGCGCTTCACCCCCGCCGCGGACGGCAGCCGTTTCACCAGCATCAACCCCGCCACCGAGCGCCCGCTGACCGAGCTCGCCCGCGGCGGGCCCGCCGACGTGGACGCCGCCTGCCGCGCCGCCGCCGCCGCCTTCCCCCGCTGGTCCCGCCTCCCCGGCGCCGAGCGCGGCAAGTACCTCTTCCGCCTCGCCCGCCTCCTCCAGGACCGCGCCCGCGAGTTCGCCGTCGCCGAGACGATGGACAACGGGAAACCGATCCGCGAGACGCGCGACTTCGACGTCCCCTCGGCCGCCGCGCATTTCTTTTACCACGCCGGTTGGGCCGACAAGCTCGCCTACCTCGCCCCCGGCCGCACCGTCGCCCCGCTCGGCGTGGTGGGGCAGGTGATCCCGTGGAACTTCCCGCTGCTGATGCTCGCGTGGAAGATCGCGCCCGCCCTTGCCGCCGGCAACTGCGTGGTCCTCAAGCCCGCGTCGCACACGCCGCTCACCGCGGTCAAGCTCGCCGAGCTCCTCGAGGAGGCCGGGCTGCCGCCGGGCGTGGTCAACATCGTCACCGGTCCCGGCGCCACCGGCGCGCACCTGTTGGCGCACCCGCTCATCCGCAAGGTCGCCTTCACCGGTTCGACCGCGGTCGGCAAGGTCATCCTCCGTTCCGTCGCCGGCGCGGGGAAGAGGTTGACGATGGAACTGGGCGGCAAAGCCGCGAACATCGTGTTCGCCGACGCCCCGCTCGACCAGGCGGTCGAGGGGATCGTCAACGGCATCTTCTTCAACCAAGGCCAGGTCTGCTGCGCGGGCTCACGCCTGCTGGTGCAGGAGGCCGTGGCCGAGCGCGTTGTCGCCCAGCTGCGCCGGCGGCTGCAGGCGCTGCGGGTGGGCGATCCGCTCGACAAGAACACCGACCTCGGGGCGATCGTCTCGCGCGAGCAGCGCGGCGTCATCCGCGGCTACCTGCGTGCCGGGGTGGCCGAGGGCGCCGAGCTGTGGCAGGCCCCGTTCCGCCCGCCCGCCCGCGGGTTCTTTGTCGCTCCGGCCGTGTTCACCGGCGTGAGCCAGAGCCACCGCATCGCGCGCGAGGAGATCTTCGGGCCGGTGCTTAGCGTGCTCACCTTCCGCACCGTCGAGGAGGCGGTGGAGAAGGCCAACAACACCCCTTACGGCCTCAGCGCGGGGGTGTGGACGGACAAGGGCGCGCTCATCCTGCGCCTCGCCACGGAGCTGCGCGCCGGCGTGGTCTGGGCCAACACGTTCAACAAGTTCGACCCGTCGTCGCCGTTCGGCGGCTACAAAGAGAGCGGCTTCGGCCGCGAGGGCGGCCGTCACGGCCTGCTCGATTATTGCGCCGTCACCTGACCCGCTATGCCCCGCCTCCCCATCACCAAGACCCCCAAGCCCTACGTCGGCGGCGCCTTCATCCGCTCGGAGAGCGGGCGCACCCGGCCGCTGGCGGACGCGAAGGGCGCCTTCTTCGCGCACGTGCCGCTCTGCACCCGCAAGGACCTCCGCAACGCCGTCGAGGCCGCCGCCAAGGCCGGGCCCGGTTGGGCCCGCCGCACCGCGTACAACCGCGGGCAGATCCTGTACCGCCTCGGAGAGATGCTGGAGGCCCGCCGCGCCGAGTTTGCCGCCGCCCTTGCCCGCTTCGGCGCCCGCCGCGCCGACGCCCTCTGCGAGGTCGACGCCGCCACCGACCGCCTCGTGCACTACGCTGGCTGGGCCGACAAGTACGAGCAGCTGCTTGGCGGCGTGAACCCGGTCGCCGGCCCGTACTTCAACTTCACCGTCTCGGAGCCGATGGGCGTCATCGGGGTGCTGGCTCCCGCCGCGCCGCCGCTGCTGGGTCTCGTCTCGCTTGTCGCGCCGGTGATCGTCAGCGGCAACACCGTGGTCGCGCTCGCCTCCGAGTCTCGGCCCTATCCCGCGATTCTGCTCGGGGAACTGCTCGCGACCAGCGACCTGCCCGCCGGAGTGGTCAATGTCCTCACCGGCCTCCGCGCTGAGCTGGTGCCGACCTTCGCTACCCACGCGCACCTCCGCGGCCTGAGCGCCGTCGCCGACGCCGCGGAGCGCCGCGTGCTCGACCTCGGCGCGGCCGAGAGCGTGAAGCGGGTGCGCCACGTGCCCGACGCCCCCCTCCCCGCGTGGCTGGGCGACGCCGCGCAGGGCCTCGAGCCGATCCGCGCCTTCATCGAACCCAAGACCACCTGG
>Ga0194116_10004627_pt1 | contig 15666 bp, 15 predicted proteins | sample TA2MahsurfametaG_4_FD_148617 | JGI IMG/M metagenome (GOLD analysis project Ga0194116, IMG submission 148617) | Freshwater microbial communities from Lake Tanganyika, Tanzania - TA2015008 Mahale S9 surface | ecosystem: Environmental > Aquatic > Freshwater > Lake | place: Tanzania: Lake...
AAATAATGAATCCCCAAGGGATGCTTGGGCAACTAAAGAGATAACAGTTGGGGTACCAGAGGCGTAAGGAACTGCAACTACTTGGTGTGCCAGCCAGGCGATGCCAACAATTAAAGTTCCCAAGGTGGCGCTCATCAACATTAGAGTCTTTCTAGCATTGTTGTGTTCAGGCTCTTTAAATAGCGCAACTGAATCTGAGATCGCCTCAAGTCCTGTTAAAGATGCACTGCCATTGGCAAAGGCTTTTAAAATCAACAAGATGGCAGCAAGGCTTAACAAACCTTGTGGCTCACCTAGTGGCAAAAGCCCAGGTGAATCAGTTGGATACGCAGGAAGGGTCCCACTAAAGCTGCGATAGAGACCAAAGACAAAGACGGTAAACATGCCAATTAAGAAGAGGTATGAAGGAAGTACAAAGATCAACCCAGCATCTTTTATACCACGTAAATTTATGTAGGTAAGCAAAGTTATAACAAAAATAGTAAGTGCAACCTTGTAATCACTTAACTCAGGAAGTGCTGAAATTATTGCAGCCACCCCAGCGGCAGTTTGGATAGCAACAGTAATTATGTAACCAAATATCAACTCAATTGCTGCAACCTGTGATATTACCTCTCCAAAGTTTTCTCTTGCCACAACATACGCCCCACCAGCTCTGGTGTAGGTGTTAATTACATCCCGATAGGAAAAGGTGATGATTAGTAAAATTATTAGGATCACGCCAATTATTGGGGTAAAGATTGTGAAGGCAGCTAAGCCAAAGGCTGGGATTAATGCAACAAGTATCTGCTCACCACCATAGGCAGAGCTTGAGATGCAATCTGAAGATAGGACGCCATAGGCATGCTTTTTTGATAAGCGCTGCTCATGCAATGAGTAGCGGTTAATTGGCTTACCCAATAAGCGGTTTTTTATCCGATATAAAAATGGATCCTTCAGGTGAGCATGCTCTTTGAGCACCTTTGGCGCTGGCGCGTTATCACTCCAAGATTTAGGCACTATTGAAAACACACTCCAATTAGAAGTTATAGAGAGGTAAGTATACGCCTGTATATTTCTTGATTTTTAAGCGTTAAAGAGTGAGCGTATGCTTATCTTTATGCAACTTTCTACCCAACTCTATATTGATGGCAAGTGGGTTAATGGCGCATCAACTATGCCAGTAACAGATCCATCTGATGAATCATTAATTGCTAATGTGCAAATCTCATCTGAAGAGCAATGCATCCAGGCAGTAGATGCTGCCCATCGTGCCTTTAAGAGTTGGGCAAAGACAGCGCCCCGTATTCGTGGTGAAATTTTGCGTAAAGCATTTGAAATCATGGTGGCAGAATCTGATCGATTAGCTGAGATTATCTCAAGGGAGAATGGCAAAGTATTAAGCGATGCAAAGGGTGAGGTTTTATACGCGGCGGAGTTTTTTAGATGGTTTTCAGAGGAAGCAGTAAGAATTAATGGTGAGTTTAGAACCTCACCTAGTGGAGACAAAAGAATCATTGTTACAAAGCAGCCAATTGGGGTTTCACTTTTAATTACGCCTTGGAATTTTCCAGCTGCGATGGCAACTAGAAAGATTGGGCCGGCACTCGCTGCCGGCTGCACAGTTATTCTCAAACCAGCAGGTGAGACTCCTCTGTCAGCACTGGCAATCATTGAAATCTTAGAACGCGCAGGGGTTCCAGCAGGTGTTGTCAACTTAATTTTGCCTTCTCCAACCGGGCCTGCAATTGCAAAGATTTTAAAAGATCCAAGAGTAGTTAACTTATCTTTCACCGGATCAACTGAGGTTGGCCGGGTGCTTCTTAAAGAGGCAGCTGATCGAGTTATTCGATGCTCAATGGAGTTAGGTGGAAATGCACCTTTCTTAGTTTTATCAGATGCCAATGTTGATGATGCGGTAAGTGGCGCACTACTTGCCAAAATGAGAAATGGTGGCGCTGCCTGCACCGCTGCAAATAGATTTTATGTTGCCAAAGAGGTAGCAGATGAATTTACTGAAAAACTGACCAAAGCAATGGGTGGCTTAAAGATGGCAGCCGGCACATCATCTGGCGCCCAATTAGGCGCAAGTGTTTCAGTTAAAGAGCGCAACAAAATTGCAGAGTTAGTTGATTCATCCGTAGCTGCAGGTGGTGCAATTCAAACAGGTGGAAAATCCCCAGCAGGTGCTGGTGCTTTTTATCCAGCAACTGTTTTATCTGTTAAAAATGACAATCCAATTTTAAGTCAGGAAATCTTTGGGCCAGTAGCACCAATTGTTATTACAAACTCAGATGAAGAGGCTATGGAACTAGCTAACGCAACAGAGTTTGGTTTAATTGCATATGTTTATTCTTCAGATTTAAAGCGAGCGATAAAGGTGGCAGAGTCTCTAGAGTCTGGGATGGTGGCAATTAATAAGGGAGTTATTTCAGATCCAGCTGCACCTTTTGGTGGCTTTAAGCAATCAGGTTTAGGCCGCGAAGGTGGCTTTGCTGGAATTGAAGAGTTTTTAGAAACTAAATATGTTGGCTTGGATCTTTAGGCAAAACTACCCAATAACAACATCTCGGATATACTATTTTAATGCAGAGTTTCTCTGGGTACATCTCATCTCAAAACTCAATTGCAAGCAATTTAAGGGGTGCAGATGCCTTAGATAAGTTGATTGAATCAATATCTGACGCAGCTTCTAATCCGAATTCGATTGTTTTTACTATAGGTAATGGCGGTAGCGCATCTACCGCGGAGCATTTTTCAGCAGATTTAGCTCAAATGGAAAAACGGACAGGTCACGCCGTTAGATCTTTCTGTTTAAATTCACAAATTGCATTGAGTTCAGCTTTTGCGAACGACCGCGACTATTCAACTGCATTATCAGATCAGTTAGCTTCGTTTAAGGGTAGTAACTACATTCTTGTTGCTTTTTCGGCGTCTGGTAATTCTAGGAACATTTTGAGTGCAGTTAACTTCTCATTAGCAGCGGGGAAAGATGTGCACTGCTTTGTTGGATTTAGTGGTGGTGAGGTTTTAAACATTGAGAAAATAAATGTAATTTACTTTCCAGATTCTGGAAAAAATTATGGCATGGCTGAGAATTTGCATTTGACTGCAGCACATTATGTTGTGGATAGGTTAATCGAGAAATTTGCTGTGAATTAAATGAAAGTAGCTGTTACCGGGGGAGCAGGTTTTATTGGAAGTCATTTGGTTGATTTATTATTAGAAAAAGGCTACGAAGTTGTAATTGTTGACAATTTTTGCACAGGATCACTCAAGAACGTTGATAAATCAGCGAAGAAGTTATCAATAGTTGACCACGATATCCGAATCCCAATAGAAACAGAAGTCTTCAGTGGTTGTTCAATTGTTTTTCATCTTGCAGCTCTTGCGGATATTGTGCCTTCAATAGAAAGACCCATAGATTATATGTCTACTAATGTTCAGGGTACTGTTAATGTTCTAGAAACTGCAAGATCTTGTAATGTAAAAAGAGTAATTTACACAGCCTCATCTACTTGCTATGGCATAACAAGTAGGTTCCCTACCGCTGAAGGTGATACAATTTCACCAACTTTTCCCTATGCTTTGAGTAAGTATCTTGGCGAGCTAGTTTTTTTTCATTGGTTAGAGTTATATGGTTTAAAAGGCTTGAGCCTAAGGCTATTTAATGTTTATGGCCCAAGAGCGCGGACTTCTGGAAGTTATGGTGCGGTGGTGGGAGTTTTCCTAGCGCAAAAAATAGCCAGTAAACCGTTTACCGTTGTAGGTGATGGAAATCAAGTAAGAGATTTTACCTATGTGACCGATGTTGCTGAGGCGTTTGTTCTTGCAGGCGAAAGTAAAATTAGCGGGGAAGCGATAAATATCGGCACTCAAAATCCACAATCAGTTAATAGATTAGTTGAACTAATCGGAGGTGAAATTGAGTTCATCCCGAAAAGACCTGGTGAGCCTGAGAGAACCCATGCAGATATTGCCAAAGCCATGAATTTATTAGCATGGAGACCCAAAGTATCTTTTGAAAGTGGCATAAAAGAAGTATTGAATCAAATACATTTATGGGAAGAAGCACCCGTGTGGAATAAAGAAAATATTGAGCAAGCAACAAGTACTTGGTTTAGGTATTTAGGAAAAAATGAAAACAACTAAAACAATTCTGTACGTTGAAAAAGAAACTCCAAATATCCACCTAGACACCCTTGATGCCCTACAAATAATTGATGCGGTTTCTGAATCTTTTACAATTTGCGGTGAATCTGCTGATTCAATTTTAGGATTAAAGGAGATAGTGGTTAGGTTAGCTGAAAATAGAGCACATGTTGAAAACAGCAGTAGTAAAGGCGTAAGAATCTTTGATAATTATAGTTTAAACGAGAACCTATTAATTGTAACAATAGGCAATCAAGCAGATTTGAAATTATATGTGGCCAAGAGAATTAATGCTACTAATGATGAATACAGCTGGCATATGATTAATTCAACCTACGCAAGAATTGGGTATCTGGAAAGACAGAAAAATCTAAGTAATTTCATTCCATTTGACACAGTAAAATGGTTGAAAACGCAAATAGATAAATATGGAGTAGGCATTTTTAATGAGTGTTTAGGAACTGTTACAAATTCAAAAGTTTTGATTTTAGGAGAAGCAATTATTGATGAATACATCTACTGCGATGCTCTTGGAAAAGTTACAAAAGACCCACTGATAGCTTTTGAGAAAAGAACTAAACAAACGCATCTTGGTGGAGTTCTTGCAGTCGCAAAGCATTTCAGTGGGCTAGGCATTTATTCAAGCGTAGTATCCAAATGGGCAACTACAGATCACGAGTTTGTCAGTAGTGAAGTTAGCACTAACAAAGCAATAAAATTAATTAATTTAGAATCAAGTAAGTCAATAAAGAAAACTCGATACGTTGATAGATCCTCAAATGCTCGGGTATTTGAAAGTTATGAATTACCAAATGAAAATAATTATTCCACCACTCCGGAGAAAATCAAGAATACGATTCGCGAACATGATTTAACCTTCGACCATTTAGTAGTTATGGATTATGGCCATAATTTTTTTGACCACCAGAAAACTGCTGAGTATATGAATTTTGGCGTTCCCGTGACGGTTAATACACAATCAAACGCTGGTAATCGAGGTTTCAATCCTGTATCTAATTACGTTAATGCTGATATAGTTTTTTTGAATGGTTCCGAGGTTCAGGTGGAAATGCGAAATAAAATTTCAAAATTGGACAAGATCGTCACTGATCTAGGGAACAAATTGAATTGTAAGGAGTTGTACGTCACCAATGGGTCAGCCGGAATAACTTCTTGGAGCGAAGAAAAAGGTATAATAGTTTCACCCACATTTGCACCAACGATATTAGATAGAACAGGCGCTGGCGATGCTTTACTTGCAGCGGTATCTAGTCTGCGAATGAATAATGTTCCTATAGAAATAGCAACTTTCTTTGGCAATATCGCTGGTTCTTTATTAGTTGGAGTAATGGGAAATGAAAAGGCAATTACATCTGCGGATTTGCAACATGAAGCAGACAGAATAATCAGTAAAGTTAAAGCCTTGTGATTAGGCACCGTAAAGTATTATTAGTCGGCGGCGGGGGCTATGTTGGAGTTGAATTACAAAGATTTTTAGCTGAATCAAATTACCATGTTAGGGTCTTGGATACTTTTTGGTATCCAAACGGTAAATGGAGTAATTACAATGGCGAATTTGTAGGCCAAATTGAATACATTGATGGAGATATTCGAGACCGAGATGTTATAAGCAAAGCGCTAATGGGTATGGACGCATGCATACACTTAGCTTGTATTTCAAATGATCCCAGTTATGAACTTAACCCAAATCTTGGTCGAAGCATAAATTTTGATTCCTTTGGTATGTTTGTCGAAGAAATCAATAAGAGCTCTATCAAAACTTTAATCTATGCATCATCTTCATCGGTTTACGGTGTTAAAGAAGAAGAAAAGGTGACAGAAGAATTAATCTGCGAGCCATTAACTGATTACTCAAAATATAAAGTCATGTGTGAAGATTTAGCTTTGAACTCTATTGCGAGGGAAAAATGCTTGACAATAGTTCGTCCATCAACCGTTTGCGGTTATTCAAGACGTCAAAGATTTGATTTAGTTGTAAATATTTTAACTTTGGGTGGTTTAACTCAATCAGAAATAACAGTTGAAGGTGGAGCCCAATTTCGACCTAATTTACATATCAAGGACATGATATCTGCTTATAAACTAATTCTTGAAGCAGACCCCAAAGTTATCAACCGTAAAATATATAATGTAGCTGGAGAAAACTTAACAGTTTTACAGATCGCCCAAAAAGTTCAATCTCAAATGGAGAATAGTTGCAAAATTAACATTGTTCCTGTTCTAGACCAACGATCATACCGAGTGTCAGGTGAAAAAATTGCTACCGAAATCGGATTTACTCCAAAACACTCTGTGGATGAAGCAATTACTGATATCAAACAAGCATATTTCTCAGGTAAATTTCAAAACCTCGAATCGGAACTTTATTTTAATATTAAACAAATGAAGTTGTTAATGTCTAATGGAACGATCAAATAATTTTGCAGTGCTTTCATTAAGCCTAATTGCTTCTAAATAAGATTTTTCATCATCAACCGAAATTCGCTCCGCAGTGCATTTTTCTAGATAAAGAGTCTCATTATGAGCAATGTAGTTAACAAGGGTAGGCGATATACTCACATTGTTCTCTGGCGAAAAGTTCAGCAGCGCATTACGCTTTATAACTATTGCTCCAGAACTACTCCAAACTTTTTCGGTAGGTACGGAGTGGGGGAAGGTCTGGTTTGTGTCTGAAGGTGAGTACTCAATTATCTCGCTAATCACACCAATTTTCTCAATAATTTGAGAGCGAGCAGTAGCCCGCATTCTTTCATGGCAAAGAAGAATTGAGGCGTCATCATATTTTAGATTTATTGAGTCTGCGAATTGGGAAAATGCTAAATCTGAAAAATAAGTGTCGCCGTGGATGACAAGCACATTGTGTTTATTGGTTTTACAGTGCTCCGATACTGTAATCGCTGGACCAAGTAGTTTGGGCTCCCAAATTATGGAAGGACGATTAATTATAGGGAAATAAGTAATTTCTTTGATAATTCTATCTGCGAGATACGAGGCATTTACGTAAATTTTTGTTTTAGGGAAATAATTCTGTGAAAGTAAAATTAAATTTCTTAATATATTTGTATCACCTAATGGAAGTAAGCTTTTAGGCAAATCGTTTGTGTAAGGCTTCAGGCGCGTGCCTATGCCGGCAGCAAGTATTAAAATTGAATCAATTTTCATTATTGAGTTCCTGTATCAATACAAATTCTTGTAGCTTTTTCAGGGGCGTGAAAATGTGATATAGCGGTGAATGAGTTGAGTTAACATTAGTTTCAAGCATTCGATCATTTAGTAATAAATATAAATATTGAATCCCGGCCGCGCTACCAGATTGTATATCTGTAATTCTGTCACCAATCAAAACAGATTTTTGTAAATCTATATTATGTTTTCTTGCCATCGAATAAAGTAGGCCAGGCTCTGGTTTTCTGCATGTACATTTTTTTCTTAGAAATAAATTATTTGCATTAGGATGGTGGTAGCAAATTGCATAATCATCCAATAATCCCATTTTAATAAGGCTACTAAAAAAAAATTTAACATAAGATTTAAATTTAAAATAGTTCATATTTTTTCGAGCTGCATAAGTCTGGTTAGAAACAATGATTCGCAATCGGGGTACAGTAAAATCTGATGACAACAACTCCAAATTCTTAATGGCGTGATCTGTGGCATTAAGAATGCCGCCTGACCCAACATCTTTCCAGAGCACGCCGTCTGCATCAAGAAAAATAGCGCTTGAATTGTTAGGTTTGGACACCTATCTATTTTACGCAGCCGTATGATTTACTGCTACATTTGCTAATTATTATGGTTAAGGTGGTTTTACTATGGGCGTGAGATATTCTTATTTGAGCCAGCAGTTTGAAGATTGCCCAGATCTTTGGGATGAACTCAAGAAATTTGTTAAAACTGGTGATTTCACGCTAGGTAAACCACTTACTGAATTTGAGCAAAATTTCTCTTCTTTAATTGGTACAAATTTTGCAATTGGAGTTAACAGTGGCACAGATGCAATTAAAATAGCTTTGCGTGCGCTCGGAGTAGGCGCAGGAGATGAAGTAATTACGGCAGCAAACACTTTTGTTGCCACGGTTGGGGCAATAGCCGAAATTGGGGCGATACCTGTTTTTATTGATGTGGATGAAACTTTTTGTATGGATGTTGACCTTATCGAGAAAGCAATTACGCCAAAAACGAAAGCAATTGTTCCAGTTCATTTCACTGGCTATATGACACGTATGGATAAGGTATGTGAGATAGCGAAGAAATATAGATTAGTAGTTGTAGAAGATGCATGCCAATCAATTCTTGCAGAATGGAATGGGAAAAAAGCTGGAACTTGGGGAGACGCAGCAGCATTTTCATTACACCCACTTAAAAATCTAAATGTATGGTCTGACGGTGGCGTGATTGTTACCAATAACCCAGAAATAGATAGCAAAATTAGACTTCTGCGAAATCATGGCTTAATAAGTCGAGATCACGTAGAGATACTTGGGTACAACAGTAGGCTCGATACATTCCAAGCTGTGGTAGCAAATTGGCTCCTACCCCAAGCACTAGATATTTCTCAAAAACGTATAAATAATGCAAAAAAACTTGATGATGTGTTAAAAACCATTCAACAGATTAAAGTTCCCACTCGAACTGAGAATATGAGAATTGTTTACCACCTATATATAGTTTACGCTGAAAGGCGTGATGAACTTCTAAAATTCTGCCATTCTCGAGAAATTGAAGCTAAAATTCATTATCCGATTCCGATATATAAACAAAAGGCATTAGGAAAGCAATGTAACTCTTTGAATTTTCCTGTCACGGACTATCAGTCTCAAAATATTATTTCATTTCCGTGCGATCAACACCTAAATGATAATCAACTCAACGAAATGATCAATACAGTTAAAGAATTTTATGGAATATAAAATGGAGGTTCCATATGTTGATTTAGGCAGCCAGTGGCTGGCGATTAAGGACCGTGCAATCCCAAAGATTTCAGAAGTACTAGAGAGTGGTATGTACTTGGAGCATCCCATTGTTAATTCATTCGAGGAGCGAATTGCAAAAAGATTAGGAGTCAGTTTCGCAACTTCAGTCAACAGCGGCACAGACGCATTAATTTTTGCGTTGGCCGCCCTGGGGGTAACTCGAGGAGATGAGGTAATTACAGTTCCAAATTCATACATTGCTTCGGTAGCTGCAATTGAGCACATCGGGGCAACAACCGTGTTTGTAGATGTCGGGCCTGATCACCTTATCGATACAGAAATGATTGAACAGGCAATAACGTCGAAAACAAAAGCCATCATGCCGGTGCATTTAGAAGGAAAAATGGCTGATATGGTGTCAATCAATCGAATTGCTAAAAAACATGGGTTAATGATTATTGAAGACGCCGCCCAAGCTTTTGGCTCCAAGTTTTTAGATTACCAACCAGGTAGTTTATCGGACGTAGCATGTTTTTCATTTCATCCACTAAAAAACTTGAATGCAGCAGGTGATGGAGGATTAGTGGTGGCAAATAATTATGAATTGATTGAAAGAGTAAGAAATCTAAAGAATCATGGTCAAAGTTCAAGAAATGTCTCTAACAGATTTGGTTTTGTGTCTAGACTAGATTCTATTCAAGCGGTGATACTAGATATAAAATTAGATGAACTAGATTCTACGATAACTCGGAGAAGATCAAATGCAGCTTTCTACGATGAGCATTTCGATAATTTGGACGTTCAGAAACCAATTATTTTACCTGAGATTTTTCATTCCTACCATTTATATGTTTTAGAAATAGATAATCGGGATGGTATCCAAAAAGCTTTAAGTGAGGTTGGCATAGAGACAAAGATACATTACCCAACACTAATTGTCGATCAAGAAGCTTATCGTGATAAATATCCCACAAAAAAATGGCACTTGCCTACAGCTGAAAAACAGTCAAAGAAAATACTATCTATACCAATACATCAAAACTTGAGTGAAATTCAACTAGGATATGTCACTGAACAACTGGCAAGACTAGTTTGAAAAACGACATGTAACCGCAATGTTAATGTAAAAAGTTTTGAGTCGAATTTTATAATCTAGTGTGATATTCTTACTTTTATGAAAAAAGCTTTAATGCTAACGTGGACTGGCTTTCAAGATCATGAAGTTGTGTATCCATATTATAGATTGTTAGCTGATAAATTCTCAGTTGATTTAGTTGCAGACAAGCGTGATGAATTAGGTAGAGTCTATGGAATATTTGGATTAAACATGCCTTGCACATTACTACTATCCGAATTTTACTCAAAATTAGATGAAAATCTCTCTGATTACGATTTTTTAGTATTACCGGGCGGCGTAAAGTCTTTAGAAAAACTACGACAAGAGAAAAAAATATTGGATTTTATTTATGCCTGGAATAACAAAGAGAAAATAATCGCTTCTACTTGCCACGGAGCGCAATTACTGATTTCATCGAAAATTGTAAAAGGACGTAAAGTTGCTGGCTATTACTCTTTAGAAGATGATCTAAGCAATGCGGGTGCAATTTATAGCAAAGATCCAGTTGTAGTTGATAAAAATATAATTTCTTCACCTCATTATGATTTTATGGGGGAATGGATGGAAGAAGCTTTATTAAGGTATAAATCTTGGGCTCAGGAATTGTGAATTTCAAAGATATAATAGTCGCCAAACCATGGGGTGAAGAGTATTTAGTATATGAAAATGAATTGGTCGCACTTTGGCTTTTGCATGTAAAGGAGAATGAAAGCACCTCGTTGCACTGTCATCCACTAAAAACTACTGGAATGATTTTACTTAGTGGAGAAATTGAATTAAGTTTTTTAGCTGATAAAAGAATTTTAAACGCACCATCAAAAGCTATGATTAGAAGGGGTTTGTTTCACTCAACAAAAGCGTTATCTAAAGAAGGTGCCTATCTGTTTGAAATAGAGACACCCAACGATAAATTCGACTTAATTCGATTAAATGATAATTATGGTAGAAAAAATCAAGGTTATGAAACTTCTATTAATCATAGGGAAAAGAACAGTAGTGCATTATGTATTAGTACCCCTAAAAATTTAGATGTAAATACATACACCATTGATAGTGTTAAAATCGAAGTTTTTAGAGTCGATTCATTGGATAAATTCACAAACTGCCGCAATGATGACATTTACGTATTTTTGGATGGAGGAATGGGAAAATATGTAGATAAAAGGAAGCACTTGGTGACAGTACCAGGAGATGTTGCTTACGGAAGAATTCTCAGTAAAATTGCTGAACAGATGGATTTTGTGGCTGAAGAAACCTTAGTAATAAAGTTAGGAAATAAATAATGAGCCTAAATGATTTTCCGCCTGAGTTTAAAAACGAAGAACACAATTTAGGAATTGATTTTGACGGCGTGATTCACGACGATTTTTTAGGATTTCATGACGGAACTTTGTACGGAAACTTGATTCCAGGCGCTAGAGAATCTCTGGAGTTACTCTCAAAAAAGTATAATTTAGTTATTTTCTCAGCGAAGGCGAAACCTTCACGACCATTAGTTGAGGGAAAAACTGGACAAGAACTAATTTGGGAATGGCTAGCTCGCCACGAGATAAGTAGTTTTATAAGTGAGGTAACAGCCGAAAAGCCCCGAGCATTTGCTTATATAGATGATAAAGCAATACGGTTTTCAAATTGGGAAGATACTATAGGTTTTTTAGCAAAGTTGGAGCAAGAAAATTAACGCTGCCGAATACGTCATCGAGAGATTAGAGTTTTTGGGTATCAAGCAAGCTTTTTGTGTCACAGGAGGATCAGCTGCACATCTAATGGAAGCATTGCGTAAATCGAATATTAAAGTTATTCATAATTATCACGAGCAAGCCTGCGTAATGGCTGCCGATGGCTATTTTAGGATAAGCAAGCGTCCAAGCCTTATATTAGTAACTAATGGACCCGGTGTTTCTAATTCACTAACCGGTGTATTGGGCGCTTATCAAGATTCAATTCCGATGGTTATTGTGTCTGGCCAAGTACCTCTCAAGCATTCACTTCACAATCACAAATCTAAATTGCGGCAGTTAGGAATTCAAGAAGTTGAGACTATAGAACTTGTAAAAAGTATAACCAAAAGTGCGGTTCAAGTTTCAAATGTAAATGAATTAGAGAAAATTCTCAATGAATCATGGGCCACGGCAGTCAGTGGAAGACCAGGACCAGTTTGGATCGAAGTCCCTTTGGATGTGCAAGCAGAATCGGCAGATTTCCTTAAAAATAGAGTTGAATTCTCTTCTCCAATTAAAAGTGCGAAAAAAATCAACAAATCTTTGATAGCAAAGATTTTTAGCGAATTACAATCTGCAAAAAAACCTGTTATAGTCGCTGGATCCGGCATACGAATTTCAAATTCTGAAGAAATTTTTGTTGAGTTAATCAAAAGACTTCAAATACCTGTGGTCTCAACTTGGAATGCATCAGACTTGTTTGATTGGAGCGACGAGCTTTATGTCGGGAATTTTGGCATCCTTGGTCAACGAGCCGCAAATTTAGCAATTCAGAATAGTGATTACATATTAGTATTGGGATCAAGATTATCTATTCCGAATATTGGACACACCACTGAACTTTTTGCTCCAGCTGCCAAAATTACCATGGTCGATATTGATTTTGAAGAATTAAAGAAATCTACATTAAAAATTGACAGAAAAATTCATTGCGATTTAAACTATTTTATATCAAGTAGTCTTGAATTAGATTTTCCAATTGTTAACACCCAAATTTGGAAAACAATTTTACTTAAATGGAAGTCTGAATTTTCAGTTTTTAACGAGCAGCATGAGAAAGAAGTAGGCGCGCTGAATGCCTATGATTTTATTGAAGTACTTTCTGAATGTATTCCGATTAATTCTGTAGTAGTCACTGACATGGGGACTAGCTTTACTTGCACCATGCAAGCGCTGCGAAATAACGGAAGTAATAGGTTGTTTACATCGAGCGGCACCAGTTCAATGGGATTCGGACTTCCTGGTGCAATTGGAGCTGCATGCGCTAATCCAAACTCAACCATAATTTGCATTGCAGGTGACGGCGGATTTTTAATGAATATTCAAGAACTCCAAACCATTAAGCACAATAATTTAAATTTAAAAATCTTTATTCTTAATAGTAATGGTTATTTAGCAATTTCTGTGATGCAAGAGCATCTTTTTAAAGGGGCATACTTTGGATCAAATAACCTTTCTGGGATTAGCGCTCCAAATTTTGTAAACGTAGCACAAGCATTTGGAATTCATTCTGAAAAAATGCAGAGTAATTATCCAATTGATAAGAAAACTATGAGAAAGGAAATAATTGATATCTTATTAAGAAAAGATTCAGGGCTTTATGAAATAAACCTGCCGAACAATCAAAATATGAAGCCCAGGGTTAGAAGTAAAAAAACAGAGGATGGCAAAATTACATCAGGGTCCATTGACATGATGTGGCCATTCCTAAGCGACACTCAAAATATTGATTTGAATAATGACCTAAATTCTATTTTATGATATGTTAATAGGGTGAATACATCTCAACCACTGAATTCATATTTTGAAGTTGATACGCCTACTCCCGAGAAATCATGGCTGGAATTGAAGGATTTGCAAAGAATTTCACGGGTCAATGATGTAATTGCCCAACTAAATAATGCAAACAAAATAACTTGCACGCGGGCTCTTTCAAGCGGGGAAGTGTATTTAAAGATATTAGAAAGTATTCCGGTATCAGAAAGGTTAGATTTTTTTCTCGACTTAGAATTGGGGCTAAAGAAATCAATTGATCAAGCTATTTTTGTGTCATGTGAGCCGCTCGGAGATAAAAGTTCGTTAAGAAATCTACGTGGCATTCAAGTAAAAACTTTAAAAGATACTTAAAGGGAGCAACAAATGTTAAATGCAAATGCAGTAGAAACCAAGCAAGGGTCACTAATTTTAGATTCGCATAAACTTTCTTATCATTATGACCGCGTTGAAGCCTGGGAAAATGGCGAAAAAATTGCCCCAGTAAGTGTGGATATGGCACTAACTCGTGCTTGCGGTGCAATGTGTTCTTTCTGTTATGCAATGATGCAAGAGCCACAAGATAGATCTGTGATTAAAACTCAAGATGCACTTAATTTGCTGGATGATTTTTCTAAAATTGGTATAAAAAGTGTTTCTTTGATATCAGATGGCGAAAGCACTTTGTCAAAGGCCTACGTACCATTTATTCAGCATGCGTTTAATAATGGACTCGATGTCGGAAATGCAACAAATGGTTGGGAGTTCGAACCAGAGAAAATTGATCAAGTTCTTCCCTATTTAACTTGGATTAGATTTACTGTTGGAGCAGGCACACCTTCAGGTTATGCAAAAATTATGTATAAAGGCCCGGATCAACATCAAGTATTTGATAGAGCCATGAGTCATATTAAGTATGCGGTGGACCTTAAGAAAAAACTCAAACTTGATGTAACAATTGGAATACAAATGGTATTAATGCCTGAGTTCAAAGATGAAGTAATTCCTTTTGCAAAATTAGCCATAGATTTAGGAGTTGACTATGGTGTTATAAAGCATTGCTCTGATGATGAAGTAGGTACTTTGGGAATTGATTATTCTAAGTATGATGAATTGTTCCCAATATTGAGTCAAGCAGAATCTATGAGTAATGAATCCACAAAAGTTATTGTGAAGTGGGATAAAATTAAATCTTATGGAGAATCGGGTTATAAAAGATTTTATGGGCCACAGTTTTTGCTACAAATTAGTGGGAGTGGATTAGTCGCTCCAGCGGGATCTTTTTTTAATGCGAAATTTTCAAAGCTGCACATTGGGAATTTTACTCAAGAAAGATTCATTGATATTTTTAATTCAGACAGATATTGGAGAGCGATGTCATATTTAGCTTCACCATATTTTGACTCTAAGTCTATGATGGGAACTTTACCTATTTCTCACTATGTAACTGAAGCTTTGAATAACCATATCAGCGGTAAAGAGAAAATCACTATGGCCCCAATTGATTCGATTCCACCGTTGCATGTAAATTTTCTGTAAGAAATGACAGGCGAATGCAAAGAATTCATCAAGATACAAAGCCTTTACAGACTATAAATCGGAAATATGCGAGCTGTTTTAGCTAAATCGGTGTAACCCGCTTACGAAGCGGAGGATGAGGGATTTATCCTCTCCATCCTGGGTAATTCCCCGTTTTTTGGGTAAACGGGTCATAAAGCGACAGCATAGGGCGCAACCTCGAACCTGTAAACGGTGAGAGATATTAGTTCACCAATCATCTCCACTGCGGGGCTGACAGACAGCGCGCTGGATTTCACCTAACCCACAATTCTTGCCAAAAAATAGCATTAGGCCATCATCTTCCTCAACGGTTCTAACCTCGAGTTTACCGTTTCTAACAAAACTTTCTCCTTGAAATTGTAGCCATCCAAGTTTCTCATAAAATGTTTTCTCATCAGTAGAAAGCATAGAGAGTTCATAATTGTTGTAGCAGAACTGAGTAATGTGCTTC
>Ga0194116_10004631_pt1 | contig 15658 bp, 3 predicted proteins | sample TA2MahsurfametaG_4_FD_148617 | JGI IMG/M metagenome (GOLD analysis project Ga0194116, IMG submission 148617) | Freshwater microbial communities from Lake Tanganyika, Tanzania - TA2015008 Mahale S9 surface | ecosystem: Environmental > Aquatic > Freshwater > Lake | place: Tanzania: Lake Tanganyika...
ATGTAGTGGGAATGTTATGAAATACACACTCTCTCAAGCATATTGCTTTTATATGGGTGAGGTTGTGCGTATGTATTTTATCCAAGGTCTTCCATATACATTTGATGAATTACCTCAAATTATACAAGATCATCCTGCTGTGCAAACAGAAGCATTAAATCATCGTGATTATGATGACGAAGATTTGTTTAAAACTTCTAATTATTTAATGATGGAAGAAATGCATCCGTTAATGTTTGATATAGAAGTAGAAAACCCAGAATTACTTCCACAAGATGACTAGTGCCTGATTAGCTCAGTGGTAGAGCACTCGCCTTGTAAGCGAGCGGTCGTCAGTTCAAGTCTGACATTAGGCTTCCGTGTGAAGGAAGACGCAGAAACCTGGAGACCCCTCCAGGTTTTTTTGTATAAATAACACAGAAGAAAGACCATAATTAGGGTAACTGAGGAACATGCCATTAACCAAATTAGATAATTTAATTTCCAGTAAAACTGGAAGATATCTATACGTTTCACCTGATGATTTTAATGCTTCTGATGCTTTAGACAATAGAGGCAATTCCCCAACCAGACCATTCCTCACAATTCAAAGAGCATTCTTAGAAGTTGCTAGATTTTCGTATGTTCCTGGAGCAGAAAATGATCGATTTGATCAATTTTCGATCATGTTGTTTCCAGGTAATCATTATATTGATAATCGTCCTGGTATTTTAAACGCAGATGAAATTGTTCCTTTTGCGTTTAATCAGGCAACTCAAGAATGGGAAGACAACTCTATTGTTGATCTAAGAAATCCTAACAATATTCTTTACAAGTTTAATGGTCCTAATGGCGGTGCCACGATTCCTAGAGGCACTTCTCTTATTGGTATGGACCTTCGTAGAACTCGTCTACATCCTCTATATGTGCCCGATCCTGCAGATAAAGATGTTGGGCGCACCACAATGTTTAATGTAACTGGTGGTTGCTATTTCTGGCAATTTACTATTCTTGATGGTGATACTGAGCCTAATTCGCCCTTATATGATTCTCAGGCAGGAATTGGTAAAGTATATTCACAACCAAATTCTACTGTAACTCAGGTACCATATTATTCACACCATAAAATTTGTAATTTTGAATTTGCTGATAGAAACGATCTAGGTCTACTTTATAGAAAAATTGCTAAGGCATTCTCATTATATCAACCAACAATTGATGATCCTGGAGAATTTACACAGAGACCTCAAGAGAATAGAATCGTTGGTCCTTTGCAAGATGCTATTCGTATTGATTCGATTGTAGTTAATAATGTTGTTGGCACTACAGCACTTGATGTTACTGTTAAGACTAAGACAAATCATGGTTTTTATGTGGGGCAAGCAGTTGCTATAAGTAATCTTCGTTCTACGTTACCAGCTGGTGCAGCAGCTCCAATTCCTCTTTCTAATGATCCTCTTACTGGTGTATTCTCTGTTAGAGGAATTAGCACTTTAGATGCAAAAGAATTTACATATAGAGTAGAAGGTAAAAATGCCGCTGCGGTGGGTTTAGGAGATAAAATTGCACAACCAATCACACCACCAGACCTAGATACAAACGCTATTGTGCAAGCAGAAATAGATTCAGTAGAATCTGCTTCACCATATGTTTTTAACGTTTCTATTCGCTCTACGTGGGGTATCTGCGGTATTCACGCTGATGGTAGCAAGGCGACTGGTTTTAAATCAATGGTTATCGCTCAATATACGGGTGTTTCATTACAGAGAGATGACCGTGCGTTTATTCGTTATGATGAATTTAGTAATACATGGAATCAAGCACCTTTAACTGATGCATTTGCAACCACTCCTTATCATGCTAAGGGCGATGCATTTTGGAAGGATGATTGGAGAAACTTCCATGTCAAAGCATCTAATGATTCTTTTATCCAAAACGTTTCGATCTTTGCTGTAGGTTTTGCTGACCACTTCCTGATGGAAAGTGGTGGTGATATGTCAATCACCAACTCTAACTCTAACTTTGGTAATACCTCTCTACATGCTATTGGTTACAAAGGTTATGCGTTTACTCAGGATCAAGGTGGATATATTTCTCATATTATTCCACCTAAAAAAGTAACTACTACAACCAAAAAATTACAATATTATACTTTCAATCAATTTAAAACCAGATCGACAAATGCCCAAGAATTTGATGGTCCAGGAGGTACATCATCAATTACAACCAAACTTTATTTGGGTCATGATACTGCTACAGATCCACTTATTAAACCAGCTACAGTTGTCAATGGATTTAGAATTGGTGGCAAAGCAAACGATAAAATTTATGTAAAATTAGATCCTGCAGTTAATTTTACGGGATCAATTCGTAGTGCAGAAATTTCACCATCTGGATATAGAAAGTGGAATGTTGCAATGTCAACATTAAATCCAACTGTATCTACTGGAGTAGATAATAATGACCAAGATGCTGCTAATTTAATTGACCTTAATAGAGATTTTATTGCTGCAGAATCATATGGGTTTATCACTCGTAAATATCCATACTTATTAACGAAAGATATTAGTATCACTAAATGTAGACGCGATGTTGGATATATTTTGGAGGCAGTTGCAAATGATCTTCGTGTAGGTGGCAACGTTAACAGTCTGCAAGCAGGACAATCATATTATGTTGGTAATCAATTAGATTATATTGATGGTGAAAAAGAAGAAACTTTAGAAGGTTTTAATTATGCTCGAAGTCTTGCTGTTGCAGCAATGCGTAATTGGAATTTTTATATTAAACATTGCTCCACTTTTATTAATCAAGCAACAGTAACGGTGCCTAGTGGAATTACCACAATTGGTATTGTTGAAGGCATGAAGGTAACTGCTACAGTTATTGCAGGACAAACAAATCCAATTCCTGCGGGAAGTTATGTAAGAAAAATTATCAGCACTACTCAGTTTACACTTGGTAATACAAATGATACTGATGATGTCAATGCTACCGCTACCATTACAGCAACTGGTCCTGCGGCAGGCGGCGTCAGACTTAACTTTGAATTAACTCAGGGTAAGTTTGCTACTTCATCTGGTAGAAATTTAGATGCTGGTAATCTTATCAATCTTAACAAAGAGTTTATTGCACAAGAAGCACTTAATCTTGCTAAAGCACAATATCCAACAACTTCAGTGCCAAACGATGATAAGTGCAAAAGAGACATTAAATATATTCTAGATGGAGTTGTACAAGACCTTGGCAATTTTGGTAATTCTGGTATTGTAACGGCAACAGAAAGATATATTGATGCTGCAGAGCGTTATTCTATTTCAAAGAATTTAATTCTTGCAAATAAAAGAGAAATTGTTGATAAAGCAGCTGCTAAACTTGCAATCGATTATCCTGATTTTTACTATGGTGGACCTGGATTTACAAATGGTGGCGATGCACAAACTAATGTGTATTCAAGATATAAAGATTCTTACCGTTTAATCCAGCAAAATAAGCAACATATTGTTGATAAAGCAGCAGCACAGATTGCGATCAGTCATCCAGATTTCTACTATCCTGGAGATGCTCAAACAACTGCTGTATCTAGATTTAAGGATGGTTATCGACTAATTCAACAAAACAAAACAGAAATTATTGATACTGCTTTTGCTGCAATTGCTCCTGCGTTTCCAACTTTTGTCATCAACCCAACAAATACAGCTAAGTGTAAGAGAGATATTGGTATCTTCGTCGATTCTGTATCTCTAGACATCGCTCAAGGCGGCGGCAACGTATATACTCGTCAATTTATCTTACAATATTTTAATAACGGCGCTCCTATTTCAAATGGTCTGGTAGGAGAAGTGCAGGAATCGATTGCTGCTTTTAATAAGGCAAGAGATGAGATGAAAAAAGCGGTTGCTAACCAACTGACAATCAAAGATCTTACAATTACTGCAGATCCAACACCTGGATCTGGATCTGTATCAAATACAAATCCTAACTCCTGTGCTAATGTTCAACTAGCTATTACCAATTTATCTCTAATTGTTACTAGCGTAATCAATGCTGGCAATACAAATTCTCTTCCTACTGAAACGGTATCAACTACTGTTCCAGCTGGTGAAGCAAAATGCAAAAGAGATATTGGCATGTTTATAGATGCAGTCTCTACTGATTTAACTACATTAGGAAATTCTTACTCTATTGATTTTATTCGTCAATATTTTATTGCAAATAAAGTAAACGGTAAAATTTTAACATTTACTAAAACTGCAGGCACAACTCTATCAACAAAAGCAAATAAAACCTATAGTGGTGTTGCAACTACAACTACATCCTCTGGATCTAATGCTACATTTACTGTAGCTAGAGGAGCTAGTGGTGCTATTTCAACAGTCACTATTTCAAATGGGGGTTATAGGTATGCTGTTGGAAATACCTTAACTATTCCTGGCGGATCTATTGGCGGCACAAATATTGCAGATGACGTAATTGTAACAGTATCTACAGTTGAGCAAGCATGGATTAATGCAGGACTTCAAAATGAAGAAGATCAATCCATTACTGGATTTACTGCTGCGATTGCCGAGATGAAGAAAGCAATCACAAACCAATTATTTACAAAAGATCTGACAATTACAGGTGATCCTAATCCAGGTGCTGTTGAATCTGGTGTTAGCGTATTTGGCACTTCAGGCAATACTACTAATAATACTGATACTCAATCTTGTGCTAACGTAAAACAAACTTTAGATACTCTCGGAAGTCTTATTTTTGCAAGAATTCGACAGGGCGATCTTGTAACGGCAACTCAACAAAATCCAGCACTACCAATTATCAATTATGGTAGTGCTCCTATATTCCAAGAAAAATGTAAGAGAGATATTGGAATTGTTGTTGATGCTATTGCAGAGGACTTAGCAATAGGTGCAAACTACAATATTATTACTGCAACTAAATCATATTTTGATAGCACTGGTAATACTTTAATTAATAATGGATTAGCAGGCGAGATTACTCAGTCAGTTACTGCATTTGAAGAAGCAAGAAATTTATGCTTCAAAGCAGTAACTAATCAATTAAATGTAAGAGATCTTGAAATTCCTGAGGGACCAGCAGAATTAGGTGTTCCAGGACCAAATATTCCAAATGATAATCCCAATGCTTATCTTGATGTAAGAAACGAAATCAATGCACTATTTGGAATTCTAATTACAAAACTACAAAATGGTAATTATCTATATCCAACACTTAAATATAATTCTGGAGTTCAATCACTTACTGGGGAATTAGACATTAGCGTATACGCATTTAAAAAAGCAAGAGATCTTGCTATTCTTGCAATGCGTAACTGGAGAACAGGTGATGGCACAACTACAGACCCACTATATGTAAAAACTCCTGGTAATACATTAAATTATCAAATTGATCCTACGATTGATACAACAACAGCTGGTGTTCCTGTCTGTGCTGATGTTGCTTATACTATTACAACAGAATTTGATATTCTTATTACATCTTTAAACAATACCGCACCACTACCACCAAAAACTTTTGGTAGTAGCGAATATGTTGAGAGACAAAGACCTCAGAGAGATAATACTATTAGTAATGATACTGCAACACCAGACAACAAATGTGCCAGCACTAAAGATGCTATTATTGAAAAAATGCGTGTGATTGACAGCATTATTCGTAATGGCGTTGATGCAGAACCACTGGTTTCTCAATTAGTAAATACATCCTCATTTGCACAAAGAGCAACATTATTCCGTGTTGCTGGTGCTAATCCACACAACTTAGAAACTGGCACTCCCGTTAGATTAGTTGCTGTTGCTAGAAGAGATTCTATTACTGGGAAACCAGTTAATGTTAATAAAGGATTAATAAGACTTCCTAGAGGATTTGACAGCAATAAAAAATATTATATAATTGCTCCTGGTAAAATTACCGCTCCTTACGATTATTCTCAAGGTGGTGTCACATCTCAATTTAATGATAATCAGGTATTCATGTTAGCAACCAGCACAGAAAATGCCGCTGCTGGTAATTACATTTATTCTTCTGAAACCGAGGGAATGAGTCCTGACATTCAAGTAGAAGTTCATCAATATCTGACAGATGTAAATTACGATTTGCATCGCTATACTTGTTCTCTTGCTTCATCTAGAGTATTCCAAACAACTACCAACCATATCTTTGACACGGGCATCACTGGCGCTCAAGTGCAGAAAGTTTATTTTTATCCATTAGAAGAAAATCTTGTCAATGGCAAAGCAACTGGTGCTGCACTAAACACGCTACCAGCTAAAACGAGTGGCAGCAGGTTGGAAATTAATCGTTATTATTTTGTTGGTCGCCCAGCAACTTATACTACAAATAATCAGTTTTCAATTTATTTGAATGAGCAGGATGCGATTACTCGTCAAAATGCTGTGCAGTTTAATTATCCATTTACTTTCTCTTTCCAAGTATTTGCTAATAGAAAGAGAAGTCCATTTGGATATGACCCAGTGCAATCTGGTTGGTTCTTAAGAACTCTTATTTCTACTAACGAAATCCTTGATAGATTAAATCTTGCTGACCCCAACCTTGGATCTTCCTATGCTAATAAACCAGAGAAAACTCCTGATTCTTTCTTATATAGAGCAGATGATGCTAGAGATAAATCGGATAAAGTTTATCGATTCCGTTATGTAATTCCAGAATATCGTGATGATGTAAGAGATCCTATTAATGGATTTGTGATGAAAATTCGCACAGATGAAACTAGAAAACTTATATCACAAAGAATTCTTTTAAAACCAGTTGCCCAAAATGATCCAAAAGACGCAACTTTCTTTGAGTCTGGTGTACAAAATCCTAAAAGATTAGGATTGCCCGCATCTTCTACGCAGGCAGCGATAGATTACGACCCATATAATCCCACAAACAAGAAAAGAATTTCTGGCACTAATACTGCTTCAAATATTTCTTTTACCATTCAATCTGCCAAAAAAGTTGGCGATTACATGGAATTGGTAGTTTTTGATCATGGATTGGATGTAGAATCATTAAAAGCAAAAAGATTTGCAACAATTAAAGTTGCTCAACCTCAAGGCGGAAATGGAGAATTCATTGTAAATCAAAAAGTTACATGGTATGGTGCTTACGCTGGATCTGCTACCGTGCATTCCTGGTTTGGCACAGTGCCAGTTGAAGGTGGCACACAAATATTCAATTATCTTATTCTTAAAGATGTTGAAGGGGAAATAGATTTTGATGAAAAAACACAAACGTTTATTAGACAGGAAATTGCAGGTCAAGCAGATGTAACAGCAGAATTAATTTCTAGACCAAATGATGGTAAAGAAGATAAAAAAGAATACTTATATGCTGTAGAAGCAGCAAATGTTTATACCGTAACTCCAGGTGATGTTATTACTGATGATGCTGCAAGACAATATAGAGTTGTTAGTGTCGAAGATGTTAAAGAATTAGAAAACTCTTATTATATTTACAAAATTGATGAAATTCAAAGAAGAATCCCAAGGCAACAAGAAGGAGTCTACTATCTAACTGCAATTCGTGGTGATATTTCTCCTTATCCAACTGGATCTGGTATTGGTCAAAACTTTAGAAAGTTTAAGTTTAGTCAACCAGTATCTAGATTATATCCGTTGGCATTTAAAAATGATCCATTACTATTCCAGTATGATGGATCTAATGATTTGGGGGGACTTCAAGATGCAACTATTTTAGATCCTCCAGCATCTGTATGCGCTGCTGATAACTATGTCCATGGGGCTGTTGTTATTAATGATGCAAAAAATTCACTAACTAAAGAAGCAATATTAGACTTTGTAAAAGATCCAGGATCTGGTAACTATACTTTTGCTAATTCTTCTAATAAAATTGAAGCTAAATCTGGAGCAGCTGCATCTGGAGCAGAAGAAAGATTAATCCCAATTGCTGGTGATTCTGTATATCCGCTAGAGCAAAGACTCTATGTTGAGCTTCGTAGACCATCGATTGCTCGTGCTGGTAACCATACGTTTGAATACCTTGGTTTCGGTCCTGGTAACTACTCTACTGGATTCCCTGTAAGGCAAACAGTTATTTTAACCGCAGATCAAGATTTTTACGCGCAATCTAAGAAGCAAGATGGTGGTATTGTATTCTATACTGGTATTAACTCTAATGGTGAATTGTATATTGGCAATAAGAAAATTAATGCCATTACAGGTGAGGAATCTTTTATTGATCCAATAATTCTAGAAGAAGATGAATCAGATGGTGGTAATTTAGGCAGTTTGGTTACGGTATTTGAAGATCCTGTAACATTTGAAAATATTATTACTCTCAACGCTCCACCTAATCTAAGGAATTTCTTTAATTCTCCTGTAGAAATCAATGTAGATCCAGAGTTTAATGCGGTAATGACTCCTCCATCGTTGAGGATTGTCTCCCGTCCTGGTAATAGACAAGCACTTCTTCCTGGTGATGACGATCAATTGCTTGATACCACAAAAGCAGGTGATATTATAATTGATAAAAATAGAGTAAGAGCTGCTATTTTTGATATGAATACACGCGGTACTCAGCGTTATTCATTCCGCACAGCAATTACAAATAATACACCAAACCAAGATACTTCAGGAACAAGAGCTAGAATCAGTCCTACTCAAACAATACAGTTTGGATCTAGTGTGCCTCTTTCTGGTGATGTAATTTTTAAAGGATCTGAGGTTGGATTCTCTGGATCTCTTGGTTGGGTTTATGCTAATACATTTACTGCTTATAGATTAACTGCACCTCCAGGTCAGGAAGCTAGCATTGATATAACAGGAGTTCAATTTTATCCAAATTTAAATATAGTCAAACTTATTTTCCAAACAGGAAAAGTCAATTTTAGTAGCACAAACCCAGGATCTTCTTTAAATATAACCAGAAGTTCGCAAATTCGTATTACTGGTGCAATTGATAGATTATCAGTGTTGAATGGAGTGCATACTGTTTATGATAATATTACTGAAGGATATGAATATTCTGAATCAAATGGGTATGTTTATATATTAACTACTAGAGCATCAGAGGCTACTTTAGTTGGTAGTCCCCCTTTCATTTATTCTGTGTCGCCAAATGTCCAACCAACGATTGAAATAGCGAGATCTAATTCTCAGTGGAAAGAAGTTGGAGTTGTTGGAGCAGAAGCATTAAGAACTAGAACTAGTGCATATGGAGATTACAGACTAGGCATCAACACTGTATCTAGATCTAATTCTGCCGATTGGAATGTTGGATATATTACAACTGCAACAGATCCAAGAGCAAATCTAGATGTGGTTGGTAATGCATTTATTAGTGGAAGATTACAAACTAGTTTTAATGATCTAGCAACTTTCTCGAATACGAATAAAGCATTTATTGTCGGTGGAGATAGTAATAATCCTGATACTACTGCTACATTTAGAATTTCTACGCTACCACTACCTACACCAGGACCAACTGCAAACCCAGCAGAAGGCAGAGTTGGTATTAATGTGGGTGATGGCGCATTAGATAAAAACTTTGTTGTTTCTGGCGATGCAAGAATCACTGGTGACTTTACTTTCCAAACAGATATTGATGTAAATGGTGGTGACATTAGATCTACTTCTGCAGCATTTACGGTAGCAAACCAACCAACAACAACTACATTATCTTTAGGTGGTTATTCTACGACTATAAATGTTGGTAATCTCGCAACAACTGCACAAACACTTAATATTGGAAATGTTGCTTCTGGGCAAACATTAAATATTGGCACTGGCGCTACTGGACAAACAACGTTAAATCTTCATACTTCTTCTACTGATTCGACAGTCAATATTGCTACGGTAGGAAATACAAATAACACTTATAAGTCATTTGTTACAATTGGTGGAGCATATGCTAGACCATCTGATAGTATTTTCCGCGTTAGAAACTATCAATCCATATTTGATGGTAATATGGAATTACGTGGTGATAGTAATACAAATACTCTGACAGTAACTACTCAAGCTACGACAGTTAATTTATTCCCTAATGTTGCAACAACTGTAAAAATTGGTGCTAGTGCTGGTAGTGTTGAATTAGGTGGTGTTGCTGGAGAATCTGTTATTAAAAATGGATTGCGTGTTTTTGGAAAAACAACTCTTGAAGCTGATGTTGTGCAGCATGGAGGAAATAGAAATTCTTCAGTTGGTGTAAGTAGAAACGTCTTAGGAACTATTGAAATTTCAACGGTCTCTAGAAGTAGTAATATTGCTACAATCACAACGATTGATGATCATAATTTAACTACTGGCAATTCTGTTTCTGTTAAATGTAGTGTAGAATCTTTTGAAACAGTTACTGATGTAGTTATAACTGTTACTGGAAATAAAACCTTTACATATTCAAATACAGCTGCAAATTTAACAACAACAAATGCTACTGGAGTTGTTTTAAATGGTATTGGTTTAAATCAAGTATCTGGAAGTCTAGCAAATCTAAATGTTGACTATTACCAATATAATTCTCAAATAGCTCCTGGCGTCTCGTTAGCTACTGTAGTTAGTAATAAATTATTAGCTTCGGCAATCAATATTACTTTCTTCACTGGATATAAGCATTATTTCACGGAAGGTAATGCTGTTAAATTCCAGAGTGTTGGTAATTTAAGCAACGTAAATACAACGACTACATATTTTATTAAAGATAAAGATGAGCAAGGATTTACTTTATCGACATTAGGTGATCTTTCTACTACTCATACAATTGGTTTAGTTGGAACTGCTACTGATGCAGGAAATGCAGTGTTAATTCTGGCATTTACCAGTCTTGATAATCAAGGTGCTGCACTTACATCTGCTACTGCAACAGTATTAGAAGTTAATAATCCACAAGGAATTAATATTGCAGATTTCTTATTAATTGGCACGGAAATTGTAAAAACAACAAGTATTCCTTCTCCAACTAAACCATATCTTGTTAATGTGGCAAGAGGGCAAGAAGGCACTCAACCTGTAACACATGCCGATAACACACAAATTGTTAAATTAGTAAAACAAGAAAATGCTGCCTTTATTTTCCCGAATCCTGTAACAGCAACTTCAACAAGCGTTAATTTGTCTGATTTTACTGGCACCTTTGCTAATGATGATTTACTTAGATTAAATAAAGGCACTTTATCAGAAGAATATGTTAAAATTACTGCTATCAATACCGCAGATGCACAGTCACTAGTTATTACAAACGGTAATTTTGGCACTGCTTCAGTCCCATTAACACCAAAAACCACATTCTCTGTAATATCTACTACTGGCGATACTTTTGCTCTTGGCGATGTTACTATTGGTTATGATGATGGTGTTAATTCTAGCACTGCTACTGGAAGCAGTCCAACGACTACTGGTGGTGGAAATCTTAAAGTATATAACTCTATTGAATTAAGTGGAAACACTGATATAACCACTCCAGGAAAACAATATTTTGTTATTACCAATGGAAGTATTCCTAAATTCTATGTTGAATCGGCAAGTGGTAATACTAAATTGTATGATGGCGCTAATTTAAAAATATTTAAAGACTCTTTCTATACTTCTGGTAATTTTGATAAAGGACGAACAGATGCTGCTTCTAATATTGCTTTTGAAGTTCTCGGTGCTTCTGGTAATACTAAAATTGCTGGTACTCTACATGTTGGTGATGATTTTACTGTTGAGAATACCCTAGGCGGCACGGATACATTTACTGTTGATGCACAAACAGGTGATACTGTTGTAGGAAGACATTTACAAGTAAAAGGTGCATCTTCTGCAACTCCTTCTGCCTCTGTAGTAAGTCTTGAAGTAACAAACTTAGGTATTAGTGGCGCAAAACCATATAAAATTAAACAAGATGCTTCTATTGATGCATTTGGTAAAACCAATTTCTATAATAAAAATGGCGGTAGAAAAACAATTTACATTACTAATAATAGTGGCATAGTAACAACACCTCTTATTTCCAACATAAATTATCTAGTAAAACCATCTTCTAATCTAACTTTAACCTTACCAAATAATGCTGAGACTGGAGATTTAATTAGATTTATTGATTTTGGTGGAGCTTTGAGATTTAATGTTACTCTTATTGTTAATGCTCCAGCTGGAGTTGCAATACAAGGAAATCAAGATGGTGGATTTGGTCAATTATTAGTAAATACACCAAATGCTGCCTTTGGTCTATTATTTGTTGGAGAATATGATTCGGATGGAGTTACAGCAATTCCTTCTGACAATAGAGGTTGGTGGTTAACGGAGGTTTAATGTGTCAATTACATATAATAAATTACGACATATGCAAGGTCTCCCAATAGGAACGATAGTTCCTTGGTCTGGAGCGCCAGATACTATTCCTTTGGGGTGGGATTTTTGTAATGGTGCAGTAATACAAATTACAAAATATCCGTTATTGTATAAGATAATAGGTAACGTTTATGGCGGCACAGCTGGATCTACATTTAAAATACCAGAAATAACTGAGGATAGGGGAGTAATGGATATATATCCAGGACATTACTCTTCTTTATCTGCTTATACACCATCAAAACCATCAACCACGGCAAAAAGTAGCGATCCATATTGGACTAATATTGGTGAAAATATAAATGTGTCAAATTCTACTGATGGAAGTTCTACTATAGATGTTATTGCATCATTTATTAATCCTACTAATAAACCAAAATTAGTTGCCAGTGTTAAAGAAATTGAATTTACTGCTGGAACATTTGCTACTAGTTATTCTATCAATGGTAGAAAATTGAGTGATAGACATCAAAAATATCATAATCACACAACAAGTTTTGAGGGAGATACAGATGGTAATTCCTTTCGATCTGGCGGCAGAGAATGCTCAGCCAATTCAGGCGGGAGAAACAGCACCTGTACTTTTAATAGTAAAGGCGGTGTGGCATCAAATACTTTAGGAAATAGAAATGTTCCTTCTAAGGCAGATAAAACTATTTGTAAAGGCGGGTCTGACCCCAAATCTAACGCTAGTGGAATGACTGATAATGGCAATGGTTATACTGGTGGGGATATGTATGCTGTGCAAGGCGGCGGGGTTTACAATCTTGCTTCTAGTTTATCTGCCGACGGTAGAAGTTGGTCTGATTTGTCTGCACATACGCATAATTCTCCAGACACAAAATTTAAATGTAACGTAACAGTTGTTTCTGATTATACTTTTTATGATGTCAATTCAAATTCAATTACAATTAACGCCGCACCTCCTGATGTGGCAACTATAAATATCAGTACGGCAACTGCTAATTTAAGTATGATTTTCATCATCAGAGCATATTAACATGGCAACCACTTATTCTTTTCAGAAAGGAAAATATGGAGGACCTACGGGGTCAATTTTTCCTTTTTTTAGGGATTTATCAACAAATAGTGCTTCAGATCCTCAATATAGTGAAAATATTCCAGCTGGATTTTTAAGATGTAGGGGGCAAATTTTATCTGCCGATCAATTTCCACAATTAGCAGCAATTCTTGGTGTTGGGGCACAATGCCTCTACAGAAAGGAAGGCACTACATTACAAGAAGCTGATGATGACGGAACAGGCGGCACTTTTCAATTACCAGATTTGGGATCTAAGTATATCAGTGCGGGTACTAACTCAGGAACATATAGTAATTTAACAGTCCCTCAAGCTACTTCAACTTCCGCTATAGTTACTAAAGCAGGGATAACCGTTGTTTTAAGTGCAACTGATGACGAGATACTTTTCACATATAGTGGAAACTTTAATCTTCCATCTCATAATTTAACTATGTCTGGTCAGTGGACCGCTACAGGACCTTCAACAACTAACTCAGTAACTGTTGATGAAGGTCAAATATTACCACACGGTCACTTTGCTACTATGGCACAATTAAGCAATGCAGCACAAGGTGACTGTAACACTGGCGGGTGGAAATATAATTCTCGTTATTGGGGAGCTTGTTACAGGAGTGCCAGTTTTGGATCTCAATGTGGACCAGTTACATTAATCCCTGTTGGCAATTCAGCAGAAGAAATCGGCGTCCTCGCAGGCACCACACATAGGCATGGAAATGCTGGAATAAAAATTAGTAGTCAAAGTAAATCTGGTAGTATGGCAGCAATAAATATCCCGTCTGCTTCTCTTTCAACTACAGTTAAATTAAATACTGGCAGCACAACAAAAATAGACGCGATATCTCCTATGTTTATATTATGTGAATATCTAATTAAATATTAAAAAATGTCTATTTCAATCAATAGTTTTACGCCTACCTCTGCTGTCTCTCCCGAAAATGGAGTAATAACTTTTTTTGTAAATGCATCTTCTAGTTTAGGACAAAGTTTAAATTATCAATGGCAAAAATCTGATGATGGTATAATCTGGCAAGATCTTCCTGGAGAAATTTATACTAATTATACGACTCCAGCTTTAACGTTAGCATATAATGGAGATTATTACAGAGTAAAAGTTTACACTATTGGCACTGGCGGTTTAAGTAGTTATACTGAATATGGTCCAGATGCCAATGGCGCGGTTGTAACAGTAACTACCGCTGTATCATTAGTTTTTGTTACTCCATTAGAACCTTCTTATAGTGTTAACGCGGGGAGTAATCTTTCTATGGTGGTAGAGTGTTCTTTAACTCCATCAAACTCAGCAACTCAAACTAACGTCAGCACAATATCATTACAATGGCAATTTAGCGATAATGGTGGTATAACTTGGTCTAACGTTCCTGCTAGTCAATATAGTAGTCTAACGGAATCCGTGATACCAGCAGGTACAACTGGAGCGTTTGTAAAAGCATCGACATTTATAAAAAGTAGTGTTACAACTGAATATAATCAAAGAAGGTATAGAGTAATTGCTACTAGTAGTTTAGCAACTTCACCTAGCACTTCTTCATCAGCGGTTGTTTTAATATCATCTTCAATAACAATAACAAAACAACCAGGAACTGGATCTGACATAACAACTTGTTTTAAATATTTACCATCGCAACCAACTACTACTGGTAAATTAAGATTATCTGTAGATGCGACTAGTTCTGCAGGATCTTTTAGTAATTTGAGTTATCAATGGTATTATGCAATTACAGACCCAAATATCATAGGTCCTATAAGTTTTTCTCCATTCAATGATGGTCGAGTTGATCAAAAATTTACTGCAATAGGAGCACAACAAAAGACTTTAAATTTGACCGAGGTAAATTGGGTGGGGTCTGATGTTAATGGTCATGGATTAAAATTTTATTGTCAGATAGAAGGCACTTCTGGAGAAACTTCAGTTTATACTGACATCGCTACTGTAATTATTGAGCAATCTGTTGTTGTTGATCAACATGTTGTTTCCAGTCTTTCTGTTGTCGAAGACATATATGGAGATATTCCCGACAGAGATGCTTATATAGAAGCAGTGCAAAATGCTACATTTCTTGTTTCTTTATTAGAATCTCCTGCTGAAACGCCCCTGGAAGGCACTTCTCAAACAAACGGATTCCCAATTACTATTCAGTGGCAAAGAAAAAATCCTGATATATCAGCTAATATATCAGGACAAGATATTACTATTAGCTCCACGCAGTCATATACAATTAGTGGCACTAGTTATCCAGTAAGGGGTGTTTTATGGGTGCCTACTGGATTATCTGCATCTAGTATTGATGTTGTTGTTTGCTAT
>Ga0194116_10004633_pt1 | contig 15657 bp, 8 predicted proteins | sample TA2MahsurfametaG_4_FD_148617 | JGI IMG/M metagenome (GOLD analysis project Ga0194116, IMG submission 148617) | Freshwater microbial communities from Lake Tanganyika, Tanzania - TA2015008 Mahale S9 surface | ecosystem: Environmental > Aquatic > Freshwater > Lake | place: Tanzania: Lake Tanganyika...
CTAATCCCCAATCCCCAATCCCCAATCCCCAATCCCCAGGACATAGAGATTTATTAATTAAAATAATTACAGTTTATTAATAATTTTTTTTAATTTAGGGTATTCGTTCTATAAAAGGAACTTACAGCACTGACGCCAATTAATTTAATAGATAAAAAATTTTTTTCAGTATTTATTGATTAAAAATCATAATTATTAAAAATGAATTAATTATTTAAATATTATGAAATAAAGTAATTGGTTTTATCCACATCTTAATCGTTGGTAATTTTTGATATAAATATTTTTTGGAATCAAAAACTTTTGGGAAAAAAAATGATTTTTACTAAATGAATTTTCAAAATTTTTTTATTACAATAAAGATAAATCCGAAAAAATAAGTTAATTCAAAGAAAATACATTTCGATTATTCGGACAAATTCATATATATAGAAAAACAATTTACATAGTTGTTTTTGTATATGCTATACAATATTCTATTATGTCCATTTTGTTTGATATTACTTTTCTTAGTTTTTTTCTTTTTTGATTTTCTTTTTCAAAACAGAGGAAAATAGTTTTAAAAGGAATATTCAATTATATTCATATAAATAAATTGTAGAATATTTTATTATTAAATAAATCAAAATAAATAATTGGAAGAACAATACTTTATAATGTTAATTTTTAAAAAATAATTTCTCAGTTAAGCCTCTGCAAAAATATTAAAAAATCAATTTTATAGAAGCATAGATTGATATTTTAAATTTTGCCATCACGTTTTATCAATGATTTTTTAGGCCAAATTTCTCCTTATAATAGTTAAATTCTTTGTAATTATAAAAATAAAAATAATTTAACATAAATTATCAATCATATAACGAACAAAAAGGCCAAAAAGAGATCATTATTTCAAATAATTGAATATTTGGTCAAACTAGGAATTTGCTTATCTTTAAAATTAATTTTTTTATTATTTGTATTAATAAAAAAAATTCAAAAAAGTCATCTAAAATGGAAGATAAATTTTCAACCATAGCCAACACCATTAAAGACCCTCAAGCTGTTATTTTTTATATGAAAAAGAATAAAAAAGATATTTTTTTTTGGGTTTTCGGTATGCTCTTAATTCTTTTTGTGTATATCTTTCTCTCAAGCAAAGATTACTCTTTCCTTATAGTTTTATCAGCTTTAGTGCAAATGTTAAGTTTCATTATTATTCTTCTTAAAGTTATCGGATATGAAAGTTGCTCAGGTCTTTCTTATAATACTGCACTTTGCTATGTTATTCTATTAACTAGTAGATTAACATCAACTTTATTCTATCATGGATATTTGCCTTCAGATGATGCAGGAGATTGGTTTTACCAACTTACAGAAATTATTACTCTTATTTGTTCTATCAGCTTACTTTATTTAATTAAAAAGAAATACAATGATACTTTTGATTATCAGCATGACAGTTTCGATTTCAAATATCTAATGTTTCCTTCATTAGCTCTTGCTTGTTTAGTTCATACGAGTTTAAATGGAAATTTGATAACTGATGTAATGTGGAGTTTTTCTATGTATTTAGAGACTGGAGCAATTGTTCCTCAATTAATATTGTTTCATTCGAAAAAAGGGCAAATTGAAAAATACACTTCACATTTCGTAGCTTTGCAAGGCCTCAGCCGACTCTTATCTTTGATTTTTTGGTATGATACCTATAGTGAATTAAATGAAACACAGGAAAATTCATATTCTTTATTGCAAGAATATTGTGGCTATATGATTATAGCTTCCCAAGTAATACAATTAGTTATATTGTGTGATTATTATTACTTTTATTTTAAAAGCCTATGGAAAGGTGACGATTATATGATCATTAGTTCTGATATTTTGTAAAAATTTTGTAAAAATAAAATATATTAAAAATCAATAAAATATTATAATAAAGGATAAAAATCGTGTGCAAAATATTCTAAAATTAAACTTAAATTGATTATAAATAGTATCCTTTGGTTTCTTTCGATTATAAAATTTTATGATAATATTCTAGAATATAAACTAGATATTTTTTTTAAATAATAATATAATTATGATTATACTTTGATAAAAAAATTACAAATTTTACTTTATTTATATAAAAATTTATAAATGAAGGCTTCTGGTAGCAACTCATCCAATAAGTCCATTAGAAATAAAAGCGAATTAAATAAAAGCATATCTTCTTTTAGTTTAGTAAAGATATTTAAATAAATTCACAAAGAAAAATTCAAATGAAGTCAAAAACAACAATATTGATTGTGAAGTGAGAATAAAGAAATTAGAAACAATTATTTCATTATGTATGTAAATAAAATTTTGATGAAAATATATTAATTTCAAATTTAAATAATGGAATATACATATATTCAATTATTATATAATGTTAAAAGCTTTTATTATTCTTTTCTTCGAGTTATTTGCCATTTTAAAATTTTGGTCTTTTTTAAGGATTTTGAAATGTTAATTTCCTTCTTTAGTAACAAACCAAAATGATATCCTGATTAAACGGATAGAAGATTTGGAAACCAGTTTCATTAAGATACAAAATGTTACAAATAATATCAATAGTAATATTAATAGATCAACTTTTTTTTCCAATATGAACAAAACAGATTTCTATGAGCAAGATGAAAACGGAATATTTAATAAAAACCCCTATACAAAAAATGAAGTTAGTGCGCAAGAAATCTTAGAATGGAAAACTGATATCGAATCAAGTCTCGAAAAGATTTCTGAAAGAGTTGCTTCAAATGATTGTTCTGCTTATTTAAATTTAATAGAAAAAAAAGTAAATGATTTAGAGGAAGAATTCGATGAAATGAAAAAGCTCACCAGAGATTTCTCTGAAATTCAGGAAAGTATTGGAAAAAATTCTGAGAAATGTGATAAATGTGAAATTTTAGTTGATGAATTCATAATACAAATGAATGATATTAAAAATAACAACCTTAATTGGCAAACTGAATACGCTAAGCAAAATAGCGATCTTACTGATAAAATTTTGAGTCATGACTTTTATATAGATCAATTGCAAAAATTCGAGAAATCCATAACTAAAAAACACGAAAATTTGAGTAGCGAAATGAAGAAAAAGGAACAAAATAACATTAGCGAATTGATCGATAAAAATTTTATAGCAAAAGTTGCTAAAATTGATGATGTATTAATAGAATTTTCCATTAAAATTTCTTATTACTAATTTTTATTTATATTCCTTTATTTTTAACAAATTAATTGTCCGTTTATTGCTTTTTATAAGCTTCTTTGGCTTATAAAAAAAATATATAAACCGTAAATTAATATTGAATTAGAGCTGAGACAATTAAATTCTTTTTAGATTAATAAAAAAATTCCTGAATTTGAGGAAGCATTAAAAACCAGTACTGATAATTGCAATAATTTGAATAAAAATCTAAAAGAAGAAATAAATAAAATTGATATTAATGTAAAAGCTTTATGGGATTCATTTACTCTTTTTTCGACATCAATTCACTCATGATAAATTAATTAAATGATTAAATAAAAGAAATACAATGTTATTAGAATAATCGAAAATTATAATTTCTTCTATATTTAAAAAGCTTTAATATTATTTTATATATAAATATTCTAAATAAGAGAAGATTAATCATGTTTAAAGAAATTTTTGGGAATAATTAATGCTTTTAATAAATAAAATTTGTCTGTTTTTATGAATTTAAAGTTAATTTTTAAAATTTTTTTAATATATTTTTTCTGGAATGTATTATATTTTTAACCCTAATTGAAATAATAACGAAATATTTACAAAAACTGAAATTGAAAAGAATGTTAACCAAGAATTTATTTTTTTTATTGATTTGCCAATATTTTAGATATTTGGTGCTTTTACAATTAAAAAATTTTTTTAATAAACTCTTAGATCAAATTAATTCTTCTTTCTCAATATTTAACTTTTTCTCCAATAGATTAATAGTCTAAAAGTAATTTTATTATTAATTACCTCATCTCTTGTTTTCTTCAAATTCTTAATTTTCAACATTAATTCTTTCTTATAATCTTCAATTATTTCTTTTTTCCCTTTATTATTTAAAGTTTTATCTTCAAAATTCTTTAATTTTTCCTTTAAATCAAGAAATCTATTAGTGTTTTAAAAATTAATTATTTTTTAATTTTAATCTTACGTTCCATATTTATCATATTTTACTGTCAAATGAGTTTTCACAAATTTGTTCAGATATGACAAAGAGCTTTCGAATCCTTTTGTTCCAGAATAAATATATATGAATAAGAAAATAAATGTCTCCTGTATACATTCATTTTCGCATTTTCGAATTGTATCCTAAAATATTACAGTAAACAATTTAAATACACCATTAATAGTTATATTAAAATGAGTATATTACAATAAAATCTATTGGAGGAAGAGATAATAGAAATATTATAAGCTCATATTCTTGAAATAATTTATCTATTTGCTCTTTATCTAAAAAAGCATCATGATGATTGCTCTTTTCATTATTTTCAATCATTTCTAAAATTTTTTAAATATAATTAATTTACTTACCTTTAATAGCCTCAAACTTTTCCATAGAAAAAATATATCTATAAAACTTAATAAATTTAACTCTACTTTTAGGATTCTCAAAAAACTTCTTATTATGGAATACTATATTATTCAAATTTTTTTCATTTTCATTTATCAATTGATGAATTTTATTTTTAATATCTTTAAACAATTTGTCAAATATGATGAGATAAACATCCTGAATATATTTTAATCCGAGTTTTGAATCATAAAGGAAATTAAACAAGTTTTCAAAGTTTTTATACCTATTTAAATCATTTGCTGTGATGCTTTTATTTGAAAGCGTCAAAATATCTCTTTTACATTCTTCATATTTTTTAGATGGAAATCTTAAAAAATGAAATATATGAGATCTCTGCTCAGTTCTGAAAAACGGAATAATTTTTATTTCTCCATAAAAAGAATTTTTATCTTTTGAATTCTTTTCATTGATTATGCAATCATTTTTAGTCATTAATTCCTTCTCTGAAATACTAAAAATCAAATCTTGATAAAATAGAGTCTGAGATATAGACATAACATCGCTTTTATTATAAGTTAAATGATAAGAATGTTCATTTAATCCGAAAAATATTATCTTCTTTATATTTTGATCAACACTATTCCACATAGTTTGAAAAATTTTGGGATAAAAGTCTTTAAACTTATTATGGAAGTAATACTGATTTAAAACAGTTAAAGATTCGTTTTTAATGTTTTGTCTAAAGTTTCCGTCGAATTTTCCAAAAATATATTTATTTATATCCCAATAGAAAAAATTTATCGGATTAAAAATCTCATTTTCATTTATTTTTCCAAGTAGCCTTACTTCATTTAATTTTTTCATATTTTTTTCAATTTTAGTACATATAAAATTGTCTGATCCATCATTTTCAAATTTCTTATTTTTATAATGAACTGCATTATTAAGAGGTTTGTCTAAAAAGAAAAGTTGAATGAATAGATACAGATAAGAAGTTTTATACTTAATGTCATTAAAATCATAATTATTAGCTTTAATAATTTCTTGATATTTGTTTGTTAGGTATTTACAATAGGAAAATTTTTCTATAAAATTAACATATTTGTAATTTTTGTGGAAAAACACAATGAAAATCGTATTCCATATCAAATAAAAACTCAAACATTTTTCTTTAAATTCAACTAGATACTCTATTTTACTATTTGAAATAGAACCGTTTTCAGATTTATTTAATTCTTCATCTATTAATGTCATGCTTTTTAATAAATTTTGTCTTTCTGAAATGTTAGATCGATTTGAATTTTGAGATATTTGTAAACTTTTGTAAAAATCTTGATTCTTAACTTTACTAGCATTTGGATCTTTGGAATAATGTTTTATATCTTTATTTTTATGAGGTTCATTTATTGATTGATTCTTATTTTTTATATTGAGATTGTTAATATGATCTTTATACTCATCAAAATCGTTTTCGTCATTAAAGTGTTCATTATGTATACTGATTAATTCATCTGAAAGATAATTATTTAATTTTTGAAAATTATTGATATTTTTATCAGTAAAGTTTAAAGGAAATCTGAATAATTTTAAAATGTCGTTCTCAAACAATTTCTCCTTTATATATGGTAAATTAATGTTTAAATTTTGAATTTCCATTTGATTAAATTGACTTTCCAAAAACTTTTTTAAATAAAAACTCAATTGTGCATCTTTTTCTTCACTGGAACTATCTGTAGGGAAGTGAAAATGCTTAACAATTAAATCATACGTCATTGAGATGATTTTGAGGTATTTATAAAGCTTATTTCGATCATCCAATATATCTCTAAAATTGTTGTTAAATTCAATAATATCTTCTATTTTGGAGTTATTAAAATTTGAATTATTTTTATTCTGTTTTGAATTTAGCATATCATTTTTAGAGTGTATGATTATATTTAGCAATTTGTTATAATTTAGCTTATGTATTTTATATAAATCATCAGGATAAATTAAAAATTCATAATTATCTAATGGATCTCTTGCTTTTTCTGCATAATATAGATCATATCGAACTCCTTCATTTATCTTCATCTTTTGAGAATGATTTTTATTCTTTCTATGATCCATCATTTTAATATAATCTTGAAATTTTTTATTAAAATTTTTTTCTAAAAAACTATGTGTGTTTTTTACCAATGAAGGTGTTAATGAAATCAATAAATTTTTAATATACAAATTTTTTATTGTTTTCGAAATGTTATATATTTTTTCTGAAGAATTATCATTATTGAATCTTAGCTTGTAAAAAATATTTTCTTTTGTAATTTTTTTTGATTCAATAGTCTTAACCAATATTTCATTAATATCTGGATTTTTTGTAAATAAATTTAAATATATATAAGTGAATATTTTTTCTAGGATGCCAATAGTCCTATTTTTTTTTTCTAGTAATTCATGTTTTTCCTTGATATAATTGATATCTAAATCCCCTAATTATTTTAATTTGATTTCATAGTCATATAAGTCAAATTACAATCATTGATTATTTATTAATAATTTATATAATTATAAATCTTTCAAGAATGAATAAAAAAATGTTTATAATTTTATGTACCTCGATTTCTTTCACATAATTCTGCTTTTAATGATAATTCATCCATTTCGTATTTCAAATTCGAGAAAATCTAATTTTAAATATTAGTAAATATTTATTACTTTATAAAAGCTGAATTGTTTTGTGTTATCATTTATCAATATAAAATTATCTTTTTGATTTTCTTTATCTGTATTTTCATTTGCCTTTTTATCGATCAATTCATTGTTAAATTGAAGAATCTTCTCATTTGCGACTTGATCATAAAACTCAATGCATGGAAGATAAATTTCTATTCTTTCAAAAATTATTAAAACTTTATAATATATAATATCAGTAATTTTTGAAAGAAAATTTTCTTTTATTTCCTTCCCAAAATTGATTTTGTTTTCATTTTTCACATCATAATAAGATTGAACTACTATACTTAATAAAATATTCAATAAAATCAAATAATTGGAAAATGTAATAAGAATAATATATATAATATAAATTGTTTTATTTTCATTTGAAAATATTTGTAGATTAATGTTTCCTGATATAATTAGCAAAACCTCCAAAAAGGAACTTGATATTGATTTAAAATCTTTAATTGTTTGAGAAAACAGAGCATGCCCTGATAAACCGAATCCAATGTTGAAAAAAATCATCGAAGATACATGGAAAGTTACAACTGACTTTGCTCTATAAATTACTTTTATAAGATTGTTAATCCCATGGGAAAATTTGAAAACTCCTAATATCCTAATGAATAAAATGAATCCATTAATAGCCTGGAATAGGAAATAAGAATCATATTCTAACTTTAATTCGGAAAGAATCATAATATTATAAGCTTCATTGTCATTTAATTTATAGATGAGCTCTCTCGATTGTTTAAAATTTAGCTTATTTGTTAAATGTATAATAGTATACCAAGAAAACATCATTGTTATTGTAATTATAAGATATATGAAATCATATATATTATATCCATCAAAGCGTAGATAAGAAACTACAGCTTGGAAAAGCCAAAATATTGCTTGTAGAATTTTTGTCAAAAACAATGCTAACATTTCGCAAATCGATCTCATAAATCCCTCATTTTTAAATTTATTGAAATTAAACCTGAAAAATTTATTGAGGAAATTACTGTCTTTAAAATCATCTTTATTTTCATCATCTTCAAAATCAGCTTCAAATGACTCTAAAAAATAATAAAATATATTTACTACAATAAAAGATAAATAAAGAATGGAAATTATCAAAAACGAGCATTCAAGAATTGCTCTATTAAAATCATTTTTGGTATTATATCTGTTAATAGGAATTACTGAATAATCAGAAGAAAAAATAATATCTCCTAATTTATTCTTTTCAAACTTATACATTATTAAAACTGCGTGGTCATCAAAAACATTAACAAATGGGAATTCTATATAAACTGCGTCAAGATTTGATTTTTTAAAAAATTCATCCATTTCTTCTGCATTATTTACATCATCATCACAACATCCTAAACCATAAATTCCTTGGAGAAAAACATATCCACCACATTTGGAAGCACTTTGAAATTCACCAGGTTGGGTATATTTAATATATTGATTTGAATATTTGATAGGGAATTTAAATTCTCCTATATCATTATTGCAATTATCACTATTTAAAATCGAGTCTCTTAATTTGACATAGGGGAAAATAGAATTGGTTTGGTTATCATTATTAACTCCTATAGAAAAAAGGCGAAAAGTAAATCGAAAATAGGGAAAATTTGGCATAATGTAATTTAATTGGAAAATTTGATTTAATTCAAAAGAGCAATTTGAAATATTAAAATCAACCTGGTAGTAATCATTTTTTTGATCTTGATCGTCAACATTTTTTTGGGAAGGAAGAATTTTTTGATTTTTTGTAAAATTTTTAGAAATATTCAATTGTCGAATTTTACTAAATATAACATCATATGATTTATTGAAATCCTTTAAATTGTTTATAATTTCAAAGGCTGAATAATTATTGTCTTTTTCGAAGGAATGTTTAAAATATTCTAAATTATTAATATTTATTTTTTTTTTTCTTTTTGCTTTAATATTATATTTTTTTTTATTTAGCTTTGAGGTATCATTGCTTATTTCAGGACTATTTTCGGGCTTAGAAGGATTATTATTTATTTCAGAGCCATTAATGTGCTTTGATGTATCATTTCTAATTTTAGGGTTATTATCGTGATTGGATGTATCATTATTTATTTCAGTGTCATTATCGGGCTTAGACGAATCATTGCTTATTTTAGGGCTATTATCGGACTTAGATGTATCATTATATATTTCAGCACCATTATCTGTCTTAGATGTATCATTATTTTTATTAGTGTTGTTATTCGAACTTGAGCTATTTTTGCTTATCTGAATGCTATTGGGAGTTGAGCTATCATTACTTATCTGATTACTATTCGTGTTATTATTTCTATAAAATTCATTCACAAAATTAAAAATTTGCTTCTGAACTTGACTCATATTTACAAATTTCTGCTTGAAATCCGGCTCATATGTGTTTCTGAATTGATTAACCACTTCAGAATTTATATTTAATCTCAATTGAATATTCATCATAAAAATAAAAATAATTATATAGATCACATAGAAAACAGTTTTTACCAAATAATTAAAATTTTTATCTGGATTAATAGAGTATTCTTTGATAGTTTCTTCTAAATATATATACTCCATTTTTTCTAAGAGCTCATTTTTTTTCAGATTATATTCTTCCTTGCTCCATCCATCACCGAAAAATAGATTTTTTAAGTTTAGCCTATTAAAGTTATATGCAAGTTTCTCAAAAAAAGAAACAGATTTGAATTTTGGCTTTTTAATCTTAATTAATTTATTGTCATTTTTTTTAATATCTTTTAATTCTTCCTTATTATTTATGATCATAAATTCATGTACTAAATTTTTTCTCTCTTTAACCTCACAATATTCCTCTATTTCTAATCGCTTCAAATTTTTATTTTTTTCTTTTTTAATTTTCATCTCATACTCTATTTGTTGAGGATGTTTACATATAAGAAAATCCCATAGTTTACTTGTAAATTCTTCAAATTTTTCTTGTACCATTATGGAGTATACATTATTGAAAATTTGATATGTCTTTTTCACTTCTCTGTAGTTGTTTAATACGATAGATATAAATAAATTCATAAGAATCAAATTAAATTTTATCATAAAGATAATAAAAAAATAAGGAACAAGTCCATTTGCAAAATCACTTGAAGTTAATGAATAATAATCAAATATTCCCACAAACATTAAATAAACATGAAAATACGAAATAGTTAAATCATTAAATGATTCCGAATAATACCCAAAAGAAAAATGAGTCAAACTGCTCATCCCTCCAAGCATAAGACAAATAAGACAAAAAAATGCAACAATTTCTTTATAAGCATGTTTCAGAGTTTGAAATACAATACCAAAACTTGGAATAGCTGCCATGAAAAATTTAAGTAGACGCATTACCATAAAAAAAAAACAAATCCCCATTATCTTTTGATAGTTTCCCACAGTTTCTAACTTTTCTAACCAAATTATCATTTGCTCTTTACTTGTAGTTTTTAGTGGAAATTCTTCTCTCGAAAAAATAAATAACTTCATAAAAGTAATTTGTGAAGTAAAAATCATTAAAATAACAGAAAGGTCAAAAAATTCATTAATATTTATCTGATTAGACTTTGTATTAATACTATCAATAATAGAATTTAAAAAATGTCTAATTACTTCAAAACCTAAATAGATTAAACCTAAAATTATTAATAAACTTAAAATTAAAATAACAAGAAAAGTAGATGATTCCAATGAAATAAAAGGAAGCATGGCTTTAAAATAAAAGTGATTTTCAATACTTCCTAGAGAATCATAACTAATATCAATAGTAAAAGAGCAAAGAGCCTTATATTCTAAATTGAATATCATTAAAGTAATAGCAAATTTATTTAGTGAGTACCTATAAAATAAACCTCTTATTAAATCTTTGAAATTTTTAGATTCTTTTTCATCAGGTATCGCAGGTTTACCATATATCTCATACGTATTAGGATACTTTTGATACATAGAAGTGGTAATTTCTGAATTGATTAATTCATTTATATCTGATTCAATATTATACACTTCTCCGTAATATTTTAAAATGGTATCTGGTATATGTTCATATTCTTCTCCTGATGAAGATTGGATATTTTTTAACTGTAAAACCTCAAAATTAAACATAAGTCCTGAAAAAACATTGACATCAGAAAAATATATACTATTATTAGTTTCTGACGTATTAATTGTTGGCGGTATGCCAGCATATTGTATCATTTGCAGAATAGCAATATCTTCTGTTAAATGGATAATTTTATTTGTGTTTTGTTCACCATAATCAATTGTATTATTTACAAAACTTTTATTGAAATATATTCTATCTAAAAGAATGTTAACGAAATTTTCACCTATTGTTTTCATATCCTGGAAATTTTTTTTACTTTGATTAGACTTTTTATTTATTAAAAAGCTTTGACCGAAAACATTCATAGAGGATTGAATTTCAAAAAATATATCTACAGGGAAAACTATAAAGTAATTTATTAAGAACAAAAATGTCAGGATGAAAGTAAGGAAAAAGTTTTTAGAGCTGGCTTCAATGTTTTCTAGAGGTTGATCTGTAAGCTCGGTAAAAAGGGTTATATCATCTTCATAGAAAACTTCAGATTTTTTGTTTTGAATTTGAATATAATCTAAAATCATTTCCTTCGAAAATTCTTGCTCAACATTTTTTCCAATTTTTATTATTTCGCCGGAAGATTCTCTCCATTCCCAAAGAATTTTTGCTTTTAGGAAAAACAGCGAATAATTCGAATGGCAATCGCTATTTGTATATAAGGAGGCTTTGTTGTTTTCGAGGATTTTAGAAATTATATTATGATGAGCTTCACTCAAATCCAATCGTAGCATTTTTTCAGCATAATGTGAAATAATCTCATGTTCAAAGTAATCTTTTTTGAATTGGGATTTTTCATCTTTGGTAACATCATCTTCGTCATTATAATGAAGTATATTATTCTTATTTAATTTTTGGAATAGTTGTAATTTTATTTTCTCTTGAAATTCGAAATGTTTTACAAGGTCATTTTTCGCTTCTTCACTTGCTAAGAATGAAATCATCTTATCAAAAAAAATTGTCATAGGCGTATTTTGCCTTGAAAAGAAATTACTTTCTTTAGTTCTATCTTCACGATTATAATAATTGAAAAATCCCGAGAAGGCTAAAAAAAGAATTTTTTCAGTGTCCAAATTCATAAAGCGATCTTCTTCTAGAGAGTATTTTACTCTATCGTTTAAGTGTTGAAATTCTAATTCGCAAGTGTTCAGATTGAAGTAATTATTTATTTTAGACTATTTGATTTATAAAATAAAAGACTAAATTAAGTAAAAAAAAGTATAGATTTTAAAAAGAAAATTAATTAAAATTTAATTTAAATAAAAAATTAAAAAACAGAAAATTGAATATTATTAGTAACAATAAAAAGAATTCTTACAAAAAATAAAAATTTATTTTCTTTAAAGATCTTTTCATACTCTTGAAAATCCAATCTAGAAAAAGAAAACTTTTTATCATCATCAGAACTATGTATATCAATATTAGTTTCATTCGGTTTAGTTTTGATTATTGCAAATTTGAATTCTTCGTTACTCTTTTTAATTCTTAAATCATCGATTCTTATTAATCTATCGATAATAAGTGAATTTGATATTCCATATTTGTAAAAATAAAGCTTAAGAAATTGATTTCCTAAAAGAATATCTGTCCATCTTTTGTTTTTACTATTTTCAAAATTGATAGAATCTACCATTTTTGATAATTGAGATTTTATTAAAAATATTGTTTTAAATACTTCTTTAAAATACAATTTTTATATATAAAAAAATGAATTCATTTAAAAGGCTTTTTAATTTGTATAATAGATCGAAGAATGTTGAGGACATCAAAGAAGTAACCGAATTTCTTAAAAAAAATGAAACTTTCAAAAATGCTGCTTTGAATGTTCATAAAAAAAAAGAAAGTTTGTCTTCTGGTTTTTTTTCAACTATAGATAGTATTTTGGAACAAGAAGATGGAATAAAAAAAGAAAACAAGCAAATTACTGATAATTCTAAAAATCAATTTTATAAAAAATAGAAAGTGTATAGTATTTTTCAAATATTTTTAAGATGCATTTAATAATGAATTATCATTAACATTAATATAAAAGACTTCAGAAAAAAGGAAATTTTTTTAGATGTGTTTTATAATAATTTAAATTATTTGATTTTTATATACAATTGCAAAATTATATTGATCCATTTATTATTTTATAAATTTTAATCAAGACTATATATTAATAAACATCCAAATTATGAAGATTATTGATTTTAATGAATTTATTTGAGTATTTTTTATCATAATTGAAATCAATTGCATGAATCAATATTATAATTGAATTTGAATTTATAGCAAATATAGGTTAATCAAATTAATAATAATATTTATCAATAGAATTAATTAGGAAATATTTTTTCCATTTTGAAGATAAAAGTTAGAATTTACGACAGCAACTTTTTTATATAAAAAATTTATAAGAATGTCAATTTATATATATATTTATATATTCAATTATTAATTTTAATATTATGAATTAATTTCTAATTAATTTCACTATTGAACTCCTTGTTTATATCTAATCTCTTCATAAAAAAATTCAATATCTAAAATCAAGAATATTATATTGAGAAATATTATTGGAATTCATAAAGTAAAATTTATGATATATTAATCTATATTATAAATGAAATATTTAGATACCTAAATTTAATACATTTCTTCCTCGTTTTTTCTTAAAATTTCTTGAAATTTTTCTGCAGCATAAATAAAGTCACTTATTTCATTATATATATTAGCAGAGAACCTTGCATAGTATTTATTATTATTAAATTTGAAAGTCGGGATAAATGTGTTATATTTTTCAAGAGTCTCTAAAACAACTTTAGCAATAAAATCAACGCTTTTGCATTCGAAATTAACTCCTCTACATGGTATCATGACATTTACCATATTTCCTATCAGTTCAAAATCATAGGTAAGTAATTCGCTTTTCCAAATTTCCAGAATTTTAAATCCCGCCAAATAAGCAAGATTTTTAGAATAATTATTAATTGCTTTATCCCCGAGTCTAATTCTGAATTGAAAGGCATCTTTAATTGAATAGAAAATAGAATAGTCACGTGTACCTGTATATAAGTATTCCAGCTTAAAGCCTTTTTTATATTGACCTGTAATAATATTAGGGTGTATAAATTCTTGCATATTAGGATTTACATATAAAAAGCTAGTTGATTTTGGAACATAAAACCATTTATAGAAATTTGAAATGTAAAAATCTGCATTTATAACTTTCATACTTAAATCTATATGTCCTATAGTATGCGCCCCGTCAATAATAGAAATAATATTGTATTTATTCAATAATTCCACAATTTCTCGAACTGGGAAAACAATTGCTGGGGTCGAACTAATATGATCAATTACTGCAGCTTTAATTGGAAGATTTTGTAAAATAAATTCTTCCAATTTGTCTAAGAAAAATCTTTTATTAAAAGTATTTTTGAATAATAGATTTTTAGGTTGATGTTTATTATATTTGTTTTTCAATGTATCAAAATAACCCTTAATATCATAGTCTTTAAAAGATTTATTCAAATGAAGATTTTCAAAATAAGTTAAATTGTTAAATAATAAAAAGTCATTGAATAAATTTGCTCCATTATCTTCGTTCTTATTTTTTCCTTTAGATTCTTTGAAATTATTATTTAGATTATAATTCAAAATATGTTCAGTAATTTGAAATTCAACCTTGTCTACTTCGTAATTATCTTGCAAAAATTCAATTATGGATTTTGTATTTTTATAAGCTAAATCAAATATCAAAACTTTTTCTTTTTTAGTGACTTTTGGTTGTCTTGTTGCAAAAAGGCTTTTTAAAATCGAGTTCATTCCATCTGAAGCATTTTCTATAAAAACTAAATTTTCAGGATTACAGTCTATGTATGTTGAAATCATTTCTAAAACTTTATTTATTTTATCAAAGCTTTCATATCTCAATGTTTTTTCAGGGTTGAATTCTATTTGTATTTGATATCTCTGATAGCTTTCCATAACTGAAATAGGAGAACAGCCAAAACTACCATGATTTACATTTGTATAGTTTCTATCTAAATAAAACTCTTGAAGTATATTTTTTCCAAAATTTGGAAAATCTTTTGAGAGTTTAATTAGTTTTTCTTCTAGATGTTTATTAATATCCATGTTTTTATCATTTAAAGCATTACCATTATCAGAGAATAAACATCTTATTAAGCAAATTATAATAATATAAAATGCGATTTTAGGCATTTTATTGAATAATATGCTAAAATATTATAAATATCTTTTTAATTAAAAATATTAATTTTTTGGTAATTGCTATAAATAAAAAAGATTTTCTAATTGGGG
>Ga0194116_10004634_pt1 | contig 15654 bp, 15 predicted proteins | sample TA2MahsurfametaG_4_FD_148617 | JGI IMG/M metagenome (GOLD analysis project Ga0194116, IMG submission 148617) | Freshwater microbial communities from Lake Tanganyika, Tanzania - TA2015008 Mahale S9 surface | ecosystem: Environmental > Aquatic > Freshwater > Lake | place: Tanzania: Lake...
AATTGCCGATGAACACGGATTAATGAAGCGTTCGCGCGCAGGCGAGAGTGAATTCTTAGATTACACACTTCCACGCTTCTTCATTCGGCCGGGGAGGGAGTGAGTTACAGGGAATCCCTTCCCGTCTCGCTGGCGTTGCGGTTCTTGAGGCCTCGGCGGCGGGCGTTGCTCGACGGTCACTTTCTTTCCGTTTTTATTAGCTTGACGGTCCCGCGCGGAGACGGCGACCCCGATGGGGTCGCGCTCCCGATGCCCAAACGCAGCCTCCTTAGCTTTTTCCAGCCCGGTAGCGCTTAGGAAAATGGCTACTGGGAGAGCTTTAATGGCAAGCTGAGAAACGGGCTTTTGAACGGTGAGCTCTTCTACACCGTACGTGAACCCCAGATGCTGATCGAACAATGGAGCAATCACCACCACCGGGTTCGGGCGAACAGCGCCCTCGGCCTGGGGAATCGTCCCCACCCCCCCCGAATCTTCATGACAACCCCTAAAAGGGCACCCTACGCTACTGTCCAACTTGAACCAATCAATTCAGAATGAGCGATATTCGGAGTTGATGTCCAAGCATGAAAAATCATGAGGAGTTCATATGAACGAGCCGTACCCCTATCCGCCTTATATCGGTGTCTCGGACGTCACCACTGTTTCCCACGAACAGATGCGTGTCGAGGGGTTTTTTGAGGGCCAGCCCTCGCTCATGTTCGATGAGCCCGAGGGGTTCGACATCGGCGATCCCCCTGAGCTGCGCGGTCGCTCGCGAGGATGGACGCCTGTCCATGCACAGCTCGCTGCTCTTGCCGGTTGTACATCGATTACCATTGCGGTGGTTGCGCGAGATCAGGGGTTTAAGCACTCAAGTCTCACTACCACACTCCGATCGCTTATCGATATCCGCGGCTTTTTCTTTGATCTGCACTTGCAACCCAAGTTCGAACAGTTGAATTTCGACTTGACATTTGACACCCGGGAGCCCGTTAAAAAACTGCGCGCCCTCGCAGCGGAAACACACCGACGGTGTCCACAGCTTGGGATCTTCCGATTGGCCAAAATTCCGATGTTAGTTTCGTGGTATCGCCGAGGCCGATCCAGGCCACTCTTTCAAGAACGCTTTTCGATGAAGCGGGGTCGAACCCCAGAGGAACGACTGGTTTTAGTGGCAAAACGTCTGAACCGTAAGAAGCGGGAGCGATGAAACTGACTCCTGTGCAGAGTTCGGGAGTCTGTGCGGTGTTCCAATTAAAAAGCCGCTATCCTTTAACGATCGAAAACAGATGACTTGCTTTGTCTTTAGGTAAAGTCACGCATGATCCCTGAATGATCAAGAAAATCGGTTACTTAGCACCGATATTAGTCGCCCTACTGCCAACAGTCGGATTCATCATCGGCCAAGAGACGGGTAATTGGCTGATCACCGTCAGTCTCACGCCGTTTGTTTTGTTTGTCGTCGTCCCGATTCTCGACGGGCTTATCGGGCGTGATCCGTCTAACCCTTCAGCGGCGGTCTCTGCAGGACTATCTAAGGAACGTTACTACCGGCTATTACCGATGTTGTGCCTGCCCGCGTATGTGGCGACTCTGTTGATTGGTGCTTGGGTGGTTGCTAACGAACCCATGTCCCCCCTCCTAATGCTCGGATGGATCATATCGATCGGACTGGCCGGCGGTATCGTCGCGATTACTCCAGCACACGAATTGATTCATAAGCCCAACAAGATTGAACCTCTCATAGGGGGTACGCTGCTGGCTATGGTCTCATACGGTACATTCAAGATCGAACATATCGCTGGTCACCACATCGATGTGGCGACTCCACGAGACGGCACTACTGCGCGGATCGATCAGACGGTCTTCAGTTTCATCTTTCGGTCGATGACAAGAAATCCTGGTCGAGCGCTCGATCTCGAGCGGGCGAGCTGTACGCAGTGCGGAAAGATATGGCGCTGGTACAGCAGTGAAAGTGTGGGTTGGATCGCGGCGTCGGTCGGGTTCTGCATCATCTGTATGCTGATCGTCAATGCCGCATCGCTACATCCACCTTGGGTGGGCGGCGCCTATTTTTTAGGGCAATCAGTAGTCGCTGTCGCGCTACTCGAGATCGTCAACTACATTGAGCATTACGGATTGACGCGACGCGAGCTTCATTCTGCCGATGGCCCCGTGCGATACGAGCGGGTCAACCATTTGCACTCGTGGAACGCCGACTTCGCGGTGACCAACGCGCTTCTTTTCCAACTACAACGGCACAGTGATCATCATGCATTCGGATTTAGGCGTTACCAGGTGCTGCGCCATCACCCCGACAGTCCGCAGCTCCCCGCCGGTTATCCAACTATGGTGCTAGTTGCGCTTTTACCGCCTTTATGGTTCCACATCATGAATCCGCGTGTTCCGCGCTATGACCAACACCAGTCGGTAATTTGTGTTGGCAGCGTTTGAGTGCTGTGGGCGAGTGGGGATTAGGTCCCCCTTCGGATTTGCACCAAGGACTTAGGAATTGTTGGAAAACAGTAGTTCGTGATCGCCGGTCGCCTACAATCGCCTACGCGTGTCACTAAGCTGTTCGTAAAAGAGTTTAAACGTAAACCCCATGTTTCCCACAGGTGATTTCGTCTGCGAAAATACCCTCGTACACGGAGCTTAGTTAAAAGTCAAAGAAATACAGGAGAGTGTGAGAATCTTTTTTTAAAACTGTTTTTCGATGTTTCCGAGGTCAGTCTTTATCATTTAAACGACAATTTAAACAACAATGAGTGTGTTTGTAGATTGCTTAGTTAGACTACTGCCACTCCAATGATTTCAGGCCCTGACCACTTGGTATACCAGTATCGCGAAACCCCAAGAGAATCTACTCGATCGGATATCTCTGCCTCTCTATCGTCTACGTCTCTCACCCCTTTTATGTGTATGAAGCCTGGACCGAAAATACCTGGTTAGGTCAAGGGGGGGATTGGCGGGTCGAGTCGCCTTCACTCGGATCTTTTAGGGGTGTGTCCGTCTGTTGGCGCGCCGCCACTCAAGAGCTGGCGTGAGACCCTGTGCTAAAAAGAATATAAGTGTCCAAATAAACGAGGGAGAAAAATCTATGAATCATATCAAGGTGCTGGCTGCTCTAACGGTCGTCGGCATGATTGGTCACGCGAATGCAGCCGAGATGTTTAAGGACTATGTGAAGAGCAAAACTGTGTGGAATGTAACGATGGTGAAGGTGGACCCGAACCGCATCGATGACTACCTAGGGGGCCTGCGGCAGAGCTGGATGACAACGTGCAACGCCGGTAAGAAGGTGGGTACGCTCGAGGACTGCTTCATCTATGTCAGTGAAACGGACGCTGCCGGTCCGTTCAACGTGATGCTAGTAAATAAATTTGCCAGTTCGGCGATGCAGGAACCAGACGAAAAAACGTATAACCAAGTGATGGCCGAGGTGCGCAAGACACTCGCGCAGGCAAAGGAGAGGGAACTCGTGAAGGGTTACGAGGAGTACCGTAGCTTCTTCGGCGAGATGAATTTCCGGCACATCGAGTGGAAGTGATCGTTGGCTGATCGGTTGTGCAGCGGGCGGTCAGAGCGCTCCTGCTCACCGCAGTAGCAGACATCGAAATACCCCAAGTAGTGACGAGATATCAATTTATTGCGACGCACTCGGAATACAGGGCTATCCTGCTTAACACTCAAAGATATCGTGTGATATCCCCCCCTACAATCGGTAGGGGGGTGAGTTACGGGGAATCCCTTCCCGTCTCGCTGGCGTTGCGGTTCTTGAGGTCTCGGCGGCGGGTGTTGCTCGACGATCAATTTCTTTCCGTCTTTATTAGCTTGACGATCCCGCGCGGAGACGGCGACCCCGATGGAGTCGCGCTCCCGATGCCTAAACGCAGCCTCCTTAGCTTTTTCCAGCCCGGTAGCGCTTAGGAAAATGGCTACGGTGAGGGCTTTAATGGCAAGCTGAGAAACGGGCTTTTGCACGGTGCGCTCTTCTATATCGTGCGTGAAACCCAGATGCTGATCGAACAATGGAGCAATCACCACCACCGGGTTCGGCCGAACAGCGCCCTCGGTCCGGGGAATCGTCCCCACCCCCCCGTATCTTCATGACAACGCTAACAGGGCTGCTTAAACCAATGTCAAACTTGGATCAACCAAAGCGGGCTGGACAAGGCGTCTCGGACTCGGGACATCGTACTCTGAGCGTCAATATAAATTAGGTTAACAACAAATACTTTAATCTGACTCATGCGTATGATCCCCAAAAATATTGGTAACCGGGAGGATTTCAAATGCACGGGATTTCACGGGATGGCAAAACAAGATCATTGATCACATGGCTGCTCGTAAGTGCAATAACAGCAGCGAGTACAGGCTCAGCGGTACAACCTAATAAGATCGTACAGGCACCCACTAATCTTGTACGCAATCCGAACGGCGGCTTCACCTACCGTACCGTCGAGATCCCGCCGGGGTCGAGACTGTTATACATCAGCGGTCAGACCGCCACCGGGGCCGACGGCAAAACGCCCGCTGACGGAGATGTACAGGCGGATATCGTCTATGAGCGAATCGCGAGATCGCTCGCCGATGCCGGGATGACGATGGAGGATCTTGTTAAAACTACTGTCTATCTGACTGATGCTGCGGATCTGCCGGCGGTGATCAGAGCCGGCCGCAAACACAACCCTAGCGGAAAGCAGGCAGGCACACTGGTTTACGTCAAAGGACTCGCGGTACCCGATGCACGAATCGAAATCGAAGCTGTTGCGGCACGATCGACGAGTTGACTCGATCTCATGGTTCGAGATCTCAATCCGTAAAAACCGCGGTAGCTTCCACCCCGACTTTGTTGATCAACTCAATCGGAGTAACGATCAGCGACGATGCGAATGTGGTGCGCGCTCACATAGTGATCGAAGCCGTGTACCGTGAACCGAGACTGACGATAAATACCTGAAATGTAGGTATGTTCGCGTTGTGGGATAATTATGATCATGACCGATAGGCGTAATTTGCTTCAGGGCTCTATAAGCTTAGGCGCGCTCGCACTGCTGGACGGCAGATCGCTCATGGCGCGCGAGTACGCGTCAAAAATCGATCATGCCGCACCGACGATTCGTGCTTGGGAGATGGGCGAGGGTGAGCTCGGGCTGCGGCTCGTTGAAAGACCTGAACCTGTGCCGGGCCCAGGCGAGGTTCTGCTAAAAGTTCACGCAACTGGATTTAACGCGCGCGATCTATCGCTGCTGCGGGGTGTGCGCATTTACGGTGGCGACCGCGTCCCAACGCGCATCCCGCTCGACGATAACGCTGGGGAGGTGCTGAAACTTGGTCCGGGTGTCACACGCGTTCGACCTGGCGACCGTGTCGTCTGTACGCACTTCCCACTATGGGTCGACGGTGCATGGCACGACGAGTCCATGTCCACGTATGACTTCTCGGTAACCACCGATGGATTCCTCGCAGAGCGCGCCGTGGTACCTGCACAGGGCCTTGTACGTCTGCCGGATAACATTTCCTACCTTGAGGCGAGTACGCTGCCTAACGCCGGGCTCACGGCATGGCACGCCGTCGTCGTCGGCGCGGGTCTTCGTTCCGGCGAAACGCTAATGACGCTAGGCAGCGGCGGTGTGTCGGTATTCGGCATGCAGTGGGCGAAAATGCTCGGTGCACGCGTCGTGATTAGCTCGTCAAGTGATGAGAAACTCGCGCGGCTGCGCAGACTCGGTGCCGATCTCACGGTCAACTATCGCCAACAACCCGACTGGCACACGGAAGTACTGCGCGTGACCGGTGGGCGCGGTGCCGACGTCGTGCTGAATACGGTCGGTATTAGCGAGATGGAGCGCTGCCTGCTCGCCTGTGCGTCGAACGGCCGCGTAATGCTAATTGGCGCGAACTCCGTACGCGGAGGTGACAGCGGCGTAACGCCGAGTGGGGACGAGTTTGAAGGGCTGCGCAGATTTCCTCGAGGCATGATCATGAAAGGCCTTACTATCAAAGGCGTTATCGTTGGCAGTAGGCGTATGCTTGAAAATCTAGTGCATGCGATGGCAGTGACCGGGATCCGTCCGGTCATTGATCGGGTATTCGAATTCGATGACGCCCGCGCCGCAATGCGCTACGTGGAAAGTGGACAGAAGCTCGGTAAGGTCGTTATCCGCGTCCCTTGAGAGTACCGCCGCGAGCAGCGCGTCTGGGTAGAGGCGGCGCTCGACGATGGCACCGCACGGGATGATCGAAGCACCGTAGGCTGGCACGATCGCGTCGTAAGTGGTTTTTTTTCTTCCAATCGTGTGGGTCGGCGACCCGCAAGAATCTGCTTACTGATTAAAAATTATCCTGCCAATGAAGTCGCATACTCTCCCGATCTTCCACTAGGTTGTCTGATGAGCTTTACGAGAGCCGTTTCCCTATAGCGTTTGATCTATTGATATCAAAAAGCAATATCTCAAATACCGCCAGAAGTTCAATCTAACCTACTTAGAGAAGTCATCAGGCAACTGCCGAAATGAACTGCCACGGCGATTCCTCGGAATAAAGCTGCTGCTGAGGGTCGCGCGTTCCGACGGGGTGTTCGCACTTTACCGACCCGGGCACGAAACCAGCGCGCTCCGCAAGCGCGACATAATCGACGTGCGTCAGGTAATGACCGAAAGTTTCGTTGTTATTCCAACTCTCCCAGTTAGTCATGAAATTCTCGAATACCGAATTACCTCGGGCGACCTCCAAATGAAGCATCAGTCCACCGGGTTTTAAGATCCGGCGACATTCGGCGAAAATCTCGGGTAATGCACGCGCTGATGTTTCGTGCAACATAATATGCGAAACGATCAAATCGAATGACTCTGCAGAGAAATTCGTGTGCTCGGCGTTTTGTTGACTGAAATGCACCGGCACACCGAACGACTCGGCTCGCAGATGCCCGTAACGCAACTGCGGCGCAGCGACATCGATTGCATCGACCTGGGCGGCAGGGAATCTTCTCGCCCACGGCAGCGTACTATTCCCGATCGCACATCCCATATCCAAAATTCGCTTTGGTTTCCGAGCAGGGAAGACGTTCAAAAAATATTCGAGCAATAAGTCACCGAGATACTCGTTACGACGACCCATCGCGCCATTCGAGTACATATCTAGTCCGAGATCGTAAATCGCGCCAGCAGCCAAGTCGCCAGGTGCGAACTCCGTGTGATAGCCGCCGGGTTGCAGATGGATGTCGACGTGGCGGTGGTAAGCAGGAATTTCTAGCGAGGCATCGAGTTGCAGCGTGCCGCGCCGTCTACGTAATGGACGGATCGTGTTCAAACGCTCGAAATCACGTTCGACGACATCGATCGTCGCGTCCCACATCCGTTCCTGACTGCAACGCTGAAGCGCACTCCAAAACTGATAGAAAGGTTCGCGCTCCATTGCCGCTCGTACTTCGGAATAGTGTGAGGGCTTACGGCCATGGCGATGCTCAAATCGTGGCTCGACGACCTTTGAGTAGAGCGCTTGGTTTCCCGGCATGACACGACTGGATAAATGGCCACGCAGTACAGCGATGAAATCTTGTCGTCCCTTGTCCTCAAGCGACAGCGTCGGCAACACCTCATGTGCCTCAAGCAGCTTTTTCATAGTGCTTTATATTAACGCGGCGAAAGCAGCACCACGAGTCACTTGTAAAAACAATGGCCTAGTGCGACTAATGAGCTGTTGAAAGTCAGACAATAACCTGCATGTTGCCTTTCACACCGATTAGTAACATCTGTGAGTCATTAAAGGCCAATAGAGATCCCTGAGTCTATTCTGTTCATAATCCCTTGGTCCGTGGTTCGAATGCAAGCGGGCCGTGGGGATCCGAGGGCCCGGGGATAAATAGCCAGATTCACAAGGATGGGCCCCAAAAGGCTGCCTAAATTTGCACCGACACTGGATCGATAAAAGTGGATGGGACAGACTTGATCGAATCTAAATTCGGTTAGGGATGCTGCCTCGAGGAGGCCGTGGGCGTATAATCCGGCGAAGAAACCTCCCTCAAGGACGAGTTCACCCATGTACAGAACTTCTCGCAGTTTCTTAGTTGTCTTAACACTGGTGATCACGGCGTTCCCCGCCGCCCCGCTGCAGGCGGGCATCAAAACGGCAGCTACGCAGCCCACCGCGGTGACCCAGTCCTGTCCTGCGTTCCTCGATCACGACTTCCGTAAGTTACGTAGCCGTAGCACGGTTAATCTTTGTCGCGATTTCGCGGGCAGGCCGCTGTTACTAGTCAACACGGCGAGTCACTGCGGTCACACGCCGCAATTTAATGGACTGCAAGCGCTGCATGAGCGGTATAAAAATAAGGGTCTTGTGGTCGTCGGCTTTCCCTCTGACGATTTTCGGCAGGAGGCCAAAGACGAGGCTGAAACGGCGGAGGTTTGTTATGCGAACTACGGCGTGACATTCGTGATGCTCTCGCCGACATCGGTGACCGGGCGCAATGCGAATCCGGTGTTCGTAGAACTCGCACGTCAGCAGCGCGAGCCGAGCTGGAACTTCAATAAATATTTAGTTTCATCCGACGGCAAAGTCAGCGCGTACTTCAACAGCAGTGTTACGCCCGAGTCGCCGCAGCTTAATCAAGCGATCGCCGCGCTCTTGGCGATCGACCCCCGACGCCCGAGGCCTAGGGGCGAGTCCTGACCTGACCCGGGATTTTTGGTCCATGTTTAATGTTCATAAAAGGAGCAGGAGACGTGGACGATGGGCAAGCAGAGATACACGATCGAGGAGATCATTCATACGCTTCGAGAGTCCGTTGTGGTGACGTTTGTTGAAAAGTACGGCTACATTTCGGTTAGACCGCTAGGGTTAAGCATGGAGATTGGTTGGCACGGTTGGTGAGGCTGGAAGGGGGGTCGATGAGTTTGGCCTGGTTGGTTTCGAAGTTCAGCGATACCGTTAGAGCCGCGTTTTAAGACCGCAGAAAATAGTGCACTTGCACCCCCTTTTAACCGAAAATGTACCTACGCACTTGCTTACACACCGTCTTTAGCAGTGAAAAAGCCCGCAGAAAAAGGCTGATTGCGAAGGACGAAGGGTACAAGCTACTCATCATCCCTTGGTCCTTGATTCGAATCCAAGCGTGCCCAGCCCAAATCCGCCAGCCACGCTTACAAGCTACCCGTCCCGCCTCCGCTTAGGGGGAGCAACAGATGATGCTCGGGCAGAATAATGGGACTCGAGTATGATTCGCGGGTGAGACGGGAGAACTGACGCTGCGCCTAATTTAATTGCAGCTCTTTGAAGGCGCGCTGACAACGCCAGAATAAAAAAGCAGCTAACGGGGTGCTGACCAGGGCGACTAAAGAGATACCATCGCCGATACGTTTTTCATCCTCGAAGATGTAATCAGAAATGGCTGAGGCTACCGTCGCACCTAAGCCGATTCCAATAATATTGATCACGAGCAGGTAGATCGCCGAGACGCGGGCCCGCAGCTGGTTTGGCGTAACGAGTTGTATGGCCGATGAAGCTGCTCCGAATGCGAAGCTCGAGAAGAACAGCGTCGGAATCGCGAGAGTCAATGCGAGCGTGACGTTACCGACCTGGAACGTCGCAATCGAGATCGGCCAGAGACCAAGGGCGCTCACGAGTGCGACATATATCTCCGCCGTTGGATTACCGCTCGATCGCCAGCGATCAGCCAAAATCCCGCCAGTGAGGATACCGGCTGCACCCGCGACGACCATGATGGGGCCGTAGGTGAACGCTACGAATAGCGCATCGACTCCGAAGCTGCGCATAAGATGGGCGGGAAACCAGAAGGCGATGCCATTAAAGAGCAATGTGAGACATGACACGCCAAAAAAAAAGTTCAGATAGAACGACCTGTTCACGAGCAGGTGAGAGATGACGGCGCGAAAGCTTGGCAACTCGCCTGTGATGCCTCGACGCGGTGGCTCGTCTACCGTCATCATCCAAAGCGCCACGAGAATGCCAGGAGGACCCAATAGCACGAAAGGAATCTGCCAGCTGCGAACGTCGCCAATGAGCATTAGATCGATCGGCGGTAGGCTGGATACGTATTGCACCAGTGCACCCGTGACCATGATAGCCACGCCGATCCCGAAGTACACGCCCATCGAGAAAAGTCCGAGTGCTCGGCCACGTTTTTCAGGGGGGAAATAATCGGCGAGCATCGAGTAAGCGGTAGGCGTCAAAGCCGCTTCGCCAACGCCGACGCCGACTCGCGCAGCGAAAAGGCCTGCGAAGCTAGTCATTCGTCCGCAAAAAGCGGTCATCAGTGACCAAAGAAAAATGCCGCCTGCGATAATGTTTCGGCGGTTGCCTTTATCCGCCCAGGTACCGATGGGCCAGATACCGAAGACGGTGTAGAAGAGCGCGAAGGCGAGGCCGTGCAACAGACTGAGTTCGGTATCCGTCACGCCGAGATCAGCTTTGATAGGGCCGACCAGCATCGAGAGAATCTGTCGATCAACATAGGAAAACAAGTACGCCACCATTAAGACGATGACGGCGTATCGTGCCTGAGAAGCGGGAGGCCATTGGCTTCTCGTCATGGTCAGTAGTTTGGCGCGAAGGGCAGGGGCTGCCCGTATGGCGCCAACTTCGGCGGCAGGATCGGCTTGTGCTCGGGATTCCAAGTGAAAGGTTTCTTGACTGTGTCAAAGGTGTTTACGAGCGGCCCGTTGACGGTACGAACGAACAGGTTGTATCCGGTGTCCGTGCCTGCGGGTCCATGATAGATATCCTCACGCCACCAGCAGTAGCCGCCGCGTTGCATACGACCGAGATCTCCCCAAACGTAATCACCATCGAGCGTGTAGAGCTCCTCAACCATTGGATGTGTCCACTGCGGCTTCGACATGCCGGGCGGTACTCGATGCGGTGGTGAGCAATACAGGAAAGACGTCTCGCCCGTGTAAGGGTCCTTACGCAGCGGTTTGATCGCTACACCCTTGGCGAGTTGTGGGTCGATGAGGCCGGGATCCCAGTCCATCAGTAGCGGGTTGACGTACTCGACCAGCAGTTTCTCATCGAAACTGTTAGTCGAGCCGATTATCGTGGTGGGCACACCATAGAACATCGTCAGGAGTACGGCGCCGTGCGGGCTTGAAAGTTGTTCGCGCGGATAGCCGGCCGGCAGGAATCCATATGCATGTTTTTCGTATAGCCGGCCGTTGATGTTGATCGACCCGTCCAGCACCAGGAACTCCTCGTGGCAGGAGAGCGAGCGCGACTCGTGACGCACCCAACTCGCTGGATAGCGAACAATGGTTGTTGCGCTGCCGTCGACATCGTCTTGGCTCAACATCTTCGAGTGTACGTCGCCGTAGACAGATCCATGACATCCCGATGACCAAGGGATCATCTGTGCCTGCACGAACATGATGTGCGGTCGTGCCATATCAGTTTCCGAAACGATAGGTGACTTCGAGGCCCCACTGGCGGCCTGGGGCAGGGTAGCCAAGAGCATTACCGATGGCGAATACATCCTTACGCGCGTCGCTCGTCGAGGTGAACTGTACGATGTTGTTGAAATAGTCCTCCTCAGTCAGGTTCTTCACAAAGGCACCGATGGCGAGGTTGCCGGCTGCGTTCTCGTAGCCGATGCGAGCATCGACCAGTGTGTACGAGGTCTGCGACATGACATCTGTATTCGCTGGCAGGAAATACACGCGACCCTGATGATTGACCGCGCCTTGCAGGCTCACGACCCCGCCGTTCGCAATATTGATGCTGTAGGTCGCTGAGACTGAGCCCTTGAACTCGGGTGCGTTGTTGAGCTTGTTACCGGCAGCATCGATCAAGCGTGGTAGACCGATACGACCCGTGCAGCGTGCATCGAGGCTGGCGTTGTTTGCGTTGCAGCTGCCGTACGGCGTTACAAAGCGATCATAGGTCGCATCGAGGAAGGCGAGTGAAGCGGCGATGTCGAGCGATTCAGTCGGCTTCGCGATCAGATCCAACTCGAGGCCCTTGACCGTGGCCTCGGCGGCATTAGTCGTGAAGGTGGTCGTGATGTTACCCGTGCTTGCGAAGACGGATACCTGAAGGTCGGTGTAGTCGTAGTAAAAGGCGCTGGCGTTGGCGCGCAGCTGACCATCGAGCCACTCAGTCTTGGCACCGACCTCGATACTGTCGACGAACTCAGGGTCAAACGGTGGGTTGACGACGGAGAGATCATTAAAGCCGCCTGACTTGAAGCCTTCGCTGTAGGTCAGATAGAACAGACGACCTCCGGCGGGGCGATACTCAAGGCCGATCCGGGGCGTCCAGGCGTCCCAGCTGCGGCTCACGTTGCGCGTGGTGGCGGCTGTCGCATCGGGGATCACGTTAGGCGTAAAAAGGCCGAGCAGCTCGTTATCCGGCAGCAAGATCGACTGGCGCAGAAGATCGCCCTTCTTTTCGTCGCTGTAACGCAGTCCTGCGCTCAGCGTCCAGGTATCGGCTAGCTTGAAGTCCACTTGGCCGAAGAGGGCGGTAGCCTCGCCCGTGCCATCCGCGCGAAAAATGAATGAGCGGGGGGGTAATGCGGCAGGCGGAGTGAAACCCGAGCGGACGAGACCGAGCGCGCCATATTTGTCCTCATCGAACCAGTAAGCACCGATCAACCATCGACCCCAATCTTTATCACCGGAAAGTCGTAGCTCGGCCGAGAGTTGCTCGCTGGTGTAGACGAACGACGAACGGGTTATTTCAATCTCGGTGCCGTCGGTGTTGAAAAGGAAGTCGCTATCCCAATCGCGATAACCGATGGTGAGATTGAGATTCGTCGAGTCGCTTACGGTCCAGTCGAAGTTGCCGGTCACGCCTCCGGTCTTCCACTTATGAAAGCTAGGCGTGTTGTTGTAGGTCCTACGGATGTCGCGATTGGCTTTTGCTCCTAAGCTCTCGGCAAGTCCGGTGTTGGAGATGGGGAAGATACTGGTATTCCCGTTTTCGAACTCACTGCGCTCAGCGATCAAGGTCGCCGTGAGTGCGTCGGTCTTCCAGCGTAGCGAACCTCTAACGGCGGTTACGTCGTTATCGTCGATTTTGTTGGCGCCACGTGGATCGAGATCCTCGGTGTAGCCGTCGTCTTTCAATCGGCGCACCGTTACTCGGGCTGACAGATTCTCCGAGATCGGTCCCGACAGTGCACCACGTACTTCGACTCGATCGAAGCTGCCGACGATACCTGAGACGTAGCCCTCGAACTCATCGGTAGGCGCGCGCGAGATGATATTGATCGCCCCGCCAGTCGCGTTACGGCCGTATAGCGTCCCTTGCGGGCCGCGGAGGATTTCGACGCGATCAATGTCGAGAAACTGCGTGAGCCCCATATTGGCTCGGCCGGTGTAAACGCCGTCGATATGCGTAGCGACGCTCTGGTCGACGCCGACGCTGAAGATGTTGCTGCCGATGCCACGAATGTAGATTTGCGCTTCGCCACCCGCCTCGCTGTAAACGAGCGACGGGTTGCCTGCGGCTATAGCGCCGATGTCGTCGATGTTCAGTTTTTCGATCGCTTCGCCTGTGACTGCCGAGATCGCGATTGGGGTGTCCTGGAGGTTCTCGGCACGCTTTTGCGCGGTGACGACGATCTCCTCGAGCTGAGCGGTTTGGGCCTGGGCGACGCCGATGGCAGCCTGTGCGAGCAGGATGGAGGCAAGGACACGTCTGACATTGCAGGAGACGTGACGAATGTGAGTTATGGACATAAAAAAATCCCTCCTTTAGTGATTTTTTAATTCAATCTACTGGTCCATGGGCGACTTGTCTTATAACAAAACGTTTCCTGTCAATGCTCGATGGTCAGCAATCGGTCCTGATTGAATCTTGTAATATGCAAGGATATTTTAAATAACAGCTTTTTTGGGGCATTAATTTGCGTACCGAACTCGACTTTATCGACCGAACTTTGTTGTCTTTGCTGCAGCGTGAGCTTGTCCAGCCGATCGCGAAATTGGCAGCGGCAGTTGGTCTCACGACCTCGCCGTGTTGGCGCCGCGTACAGCGCCTCGAGAAACTCGGGGTCATCAAGGAGCGCGTGGCGCTGCTCGATCGGCGCAAGTTGGGGCTCAATCTCGAGGTGTTCGTCGAGGTGCGTTTCAGTCACGATGAACTCGACTCATTGCAGAATTTTGAAGAGGCGATCCGGGCTGCACCCGAAGTGCTCGAGTGCTTCATGTTGATGGGGCAGGTGGACTTCTTACTGCGGGTTATTACACGCGACGTCGATACTTACGAACGCTTCTTACGTCAGAAGTTGGCGATACTTCCGGGCGTACGTGATATCAAATCGAGTATCGCGCTCTCGACCGTCAAATCTACGACGATACTGCCATTGGATCATCTAGAGAAACAGTGATGATTTTTTTGGATCACATTGGGATCGTCGGATCATCGATCAATAAATTACGGCGGGAGTGGTTGGGTCGCGGATTTCTCGTAACGGAGGCTGAAGAGTTGATGGCGCTGGACCCAGCGACAGGTCAGCGCGTCTCGCTCGGGCAGCGTAGTTGTCACATCGTTCTTAAATATGGCTACATCGAACTGACGGCGGTCGATGCGCTCGTGCCGACGCATCATCTGTATCCCTGGATTCGTAAACAAGATTCGCTCGGTATCATCGCGATCGGCACCGATAACATCGAAGGCGCACATGCGCGACTGGTTAATATTGATCCGTCGATAGGTTCCATTATGCAGGCTTCACGCCCGATCCACTACGGTGAGCGCCGTGGTAACGCATTGTTCAGTTGGTTTGCTCTCGGCGCTGCCGGTACACCCGAGGCTTTGGTGTGTTTTGTATGTAATGAGCGTCCAGAGTTGATCTATCAGCCCGAAGTGCAGCAGCACCCGAACGGCGCGTGCGCGTTGGAGTCGGTTGTCATTTGCGCGACCGAGCCCGAATCCGTCGCTGCCCGCTACTCGGTCTATGCAACGTCGCCGTCGGAGCAGGTGGCGCCGCGACTACTACGCTGCGCGCTGCAGAAGTGTTCCGTTTGGGTTGGCACAGCCGCAGCTTTGTCCCGACAGTTTGGAAACCAGACTGCTCTTACGACAGATGCATCGTCGCGCGCGGTCGGATTCGGTATCGCTCCGGGTCAGATTTATTGGATCTAGACAGCCGTTACTCGCTACGACGCTTGCGTACAGCGCAGTAACTGTGGAAACGCCACGGCTTCCGCTAGCCATCGGGGACCTGCTCCGTTTATGGCAAACATAAATAATAGTCCCTGACGCGTTGATCGCGTTTCATCGGCGGCGACGTCGACATCGCGTTCGCCGACGGCCGCAATGCGCTGTTCACGAGCTTCACGGCTCGTCAGGTATTGAATCAATCTATCGACCAACGACGCACTGTGGCGAGCGCCGTGACGATTGATTGATACTGGCGTCCCGAGACGTTGCCCCGAGCGGCTGAACTGAGGGTGACGCCAATCGTCGATTTTTGATAACTGGTTTCGCAAGAAAGTTTTTTAACAGATGAGTTTTATAACTACGATCGCTAAACATGTTTGCTGGAGTTCCGATGCACTTGTTTGCTGCTCTACTCGTGCTGACGCTGGTCGGTTCCACTGAGGTCCACGCCAATAACGCTGAGCTCGCTCGTCTTGCCGCGCAAGATCAGGCGGATCGGGACGAGAAGAATGGACAATGGGACGACGATGCGCGTCGTCGACGGGT
>Ga0194116_10004649_pt1 | contig 15615 bp, 14 predicted proteins | sample TA2MahsurfametaG_4_FD_148617 | JGI IMG/M metagenome (GOLD analysis project Ga0194116, IMG submission 148617) | Freshwater microbial communities from Lake Tanganyika, Tanzania - TA2015008 Mahale S9 surface | ecosystem: Environmental > Aquatic > Freshwater > Lake | place: Tanzania: Lake...
TTCTTAGGCGCTGATAAGCCCAGCCACTGTGCGCCGGTCAGCGAGGGGAATCCCGCCTCAGCAAAGGTTGGGATATTCGGAAATGCTGGAAGCCGTGCCGGAGTCGAAATTGCCAGTGCACGCAAGGCCCCCGCCTTGAGCTGGGCCGTATTGGTCGTAATCGGATCAAACAGACCATCAATCTGGCCGCCAAGCAGATCCTGCATGGCTGGGGCGCTGCCCTGATACGGAACATGATCGTGCTGAGGCGCAGGACCCTCGAGTTTCAAAAGCTCGCCATACAAATGATTTGCAGATCCGATCCCAGAAGAGCCATAACGGACCGGCTTTACTTTTGCAGCCGCCATGTATTGCGCCATGGTCTGATAGGGTGACTGTGCGCGGACGAGCAGTGTCATTGGCGCTTCAACAAGCATTCCCATGTGCGTGAAATCGCCAACCGGATCAAACGGCATCGATTTGCGGGTTGCCGTGGCATAAATATGCACTGAGGCATGGCTGACTAAGAGCGTATACCCATCTGCAGGCTGCCGTGATGCCAACTCGGTACCAATCAGGCCGCCTGCACCTAGCTTATTGTCAACAATTATCGACTGATTCAGTGCCTGAGATAAATGCGGTGCCATCAGCCGAGCAACAGTATCGACAAGGCCGCCGGGTGGATACTGAACCATCAAACGAATCGGGTTTCGGGTAGGCCAAGCCTGGCTTTGTGCACAGACCCAGGGGGCAGCAAGGGCGGCGGCGCCAGCCACAAGCACTTCACGACGCTTCATAGTAAATCCTTTCACAAGACTCTGGAGGGGAGGTGGTTATGCTGGCGAAACTGTAAAACCGCTTCTGCCAGTCGCCTTAGTATAGTGGGAGTGAGTCCTTCATCCGGCCGAAATTTCTTATATCAGCTCTCTCATCAGGAACACGCATGCCATCACCCGCCGCAAAGCGCATCTTGCTGATCAATCCAAACACCAGCAGCGCCACCACCGGGCGTCTGCTTGAAGTGCTGAGACCCCGACTTCCGCCGGATGTTTCACTTGATGGCCACACTGCCCGATTTGGTGCGAGCTATATCGCTTGCGAAGCCAGTCATGCCGTGGCCGCACACGCCATGCTTGAAAAATGGGCCGAGCAAGTCTCCGCTCCGCTGGCAGCGCCAGACGGTGTGCTGATTGGCTGTTTTGGCGATCCGGGGCTCTTTGCACTGCGAGAAAGCAGTGCGTGCCCCGTTACAGGCCTAGCGGAAGCCTCTTTTATTGAGGCATCCTCTTTCGGAAGTTTCGCCATAGTCACAGGCGGTGAGCGTTGGCGCCCGATGCTGCAACGACTCGCCCACGCACTGGGTTATGGAGACAAATTACGCCATATCGAAACCGTAGCGCCGAGCGGCGCCGAGTTACTCGCCGACCCGGAGATGGCCCGACGTTGTCTCGGACAAGCTTGCATCAACGCAGTGCGGGCTGGAGTGAACGCCATCATTCTTGGTGGCGCCGGGCTTGCAGGCTATGCGGAAAAACTGCAAGCCCATCAACCCCTACCACTGATCGATAGCGCATTGGCAGGCCTCCAGGTTCTGCTCGACGGCCGGGCGCCGCCGCCCCACATCGCTGCCAACGGATTTCAGGCGCGATGGTCGAACGTCAACCTCAATCTTGGTTCGCGCACAACCGCAGTGATTCAACGGCCTACCTCCTGAAGCACAAACCGAATTGCCTCGGCAAATCCCTGAGAAGATTTACGTGCACAGACGTACTTCGGCCAGGCCTCCAGTAGATCACCATATTGATTGACATTGGAAACGCCAATAGACCGATCGAAAAATCGAAACATGGGACTGTCATTGGGTGAGTCGCCAATATAAATCGATGACTGATTGAGTGCCTCACTACTCAAACCCAGCCGTCGTGTCGCCAGACTTTGCGCCGTGCTCAATTTGTCATACTGGCCGAACCATCCATTGACATGAATCGAACTCACTTTCGCACTCAGACCAAATGATTGCATGAGTGTGGCAATCTCCTGCGCATCCCGAAGAGACAAGGGGCCGACATCCTCTGCAAAATCAATTGCAAGGTCGCAGATCCGATATTCCTGATCGGCCGAGATCCTCGATTGAGGAAATTGCTGCTGTATCAATGCGGTCAGTTTAGGAAAAATTCTCAACGACTCTCTTTTTTCCTCGTCCGACTGCATTGATATGCGTTCCATTTTTCGAGAATCACGATCATAGGCAAACCAGAAGCCACCATTTTCCCCAATCACGGCATCGATTGGCCACATACGTGCTATGTGATCGCACCACCCAGCAGGGCGGCCTGTCACTGCAATCGCGAGTCGGTCTGAATTCCGCCATGCTTCTAGCGCTAAAAACGCATCGGCATCGACCAGGCCGTCGCTGGTAAAAGTATCATCGATATCAAACCATAAAAATTTGATTCGAGGCTGCAATGGCATTTTCTGAAGCGGTTCCGGCATATCTTTTTACAGAATCCGTTTACGAATCTGGGTCACAACGATCTCTGCGATGATGACAAGCACAAAAATCGATAACAAGATCAATGACACCCTGGTCCATTGAAAAAGATTGAGTGCAGAATCAAGTGCCATTCCGATTCCTCCGGCGCCAACAAGCCCCAACACGGACGACTCCCGAATATTGATATCCCAGCGAAACAAGGCCACCGACCAAAAAGTAGGTTCGCATTGCGGCCAGTAACCCTTCAAAAGCACCGACATCCAGCTGGCCCCAGTTGCGTGGAGCGCCTCGATGCTCCTGGGATCGACTTCTTCGAGTGCTTCCCCAACCAGCTTGCCCACAAACCCGATTGAACGAAACGCTATCGCAAGCGTGCCAGCCAATGCACCCGGGCCAAAAATCGCAACAAAAAGTAACGCCCAAATCAATGAATTAACCGACCGCGTTGCCACCAAGATGAATCTGGCAAAATTATTTACAAAAATATTACGGATAAGATTCTTTGCTGAAAGCACTCCAATCGGTACTGCCAGAAGCACCGCGAGAATAGTTCCCAAAGAGGCGATGTGGACCGTATCCATGAGTGCTTCATGCACCCCTTTTTGATAGAAGCCAAACTGGATTGGCCACATTCGAACGAATAGGTCTTTGACCTGGGCTGGGGCATCCAACAAAAACTCAGGAATGATTTCAATGTTTTGCGCAGAGTAGCCAACAGCCGCGAGCACCAGGATCATCAAAAAAAGACGGGTGAGACGCTCAGAGCGACTATGTCGCTGCCAGATTGACTCGTCAGGATGCATTGAATTTTTTTTAGACATCACTTTTTTGAACATCAACCCCGAGGAGTCGACGCACCGCTCGAGCAAGGGTTTCACCCATCATGATCATGCAGATGATGGCGATCAAAATGGCGCAGACAAAGTTATAGTCAAATCTTTGGAATGCTGCAAAAAGCGTCGAACCGATTCCCCCCGCACCAACAATTCCTACCATCGTTGAATTTCGAAGATTTGAATCAATTTGGTAGGTTGAGAATCCAATAAACCGAGAAAATACCTGTGGAAAGACGCCATAAGTCAACACACTGATAAACGGTGAGCCGGTTGCGCGAACAGCCTCCACCTGCTTTAGAGAAATTTCCTCAATTGCCTCTGCAAAGAGTTTTCCAATAAATCCCAGGGAGGCAACGGTCAGCGTAAGAATTCCTGCAAGCGCGCCAAAGCCCACCGCTTTGACAAATAAAATCGCAACAATCACCGGATGAAATGATCGGCAAAGTGCAATCAGACTGCGGGCCGGCCAAGATACCCAAGCCGGCATGAGATTTCGTGCCGCAAAAACCCCAAGAGGTAGGGAAAGAAGGATTCCCAGGAAGGAAGCAAGGATCGCAATCTCTAAGCTCTCCACCAAACCATTCAGCATGCTGTCGGGCTGAAGAATCTCCGGGGGAAACATCCGGCCAATGAATTTTTCGGCGTTGTCGAGGCCCACGACAAAGCGAGACCAAGTAAAGTCCAATCGGGCAGCCGCCCAAACCACATACAGAACGAGCAGGCCCCACGCCAACCTGATCCATGGGCGCGGCCGGAACGCTACTGCATCCAATCCTCTCCCCCATAGATGGTCTGCAGTACTTGCTCAGACAGGCCCAACGCATCCCCGTCATAGACGATCCGCCCTGTGGACATTCCAATAATTCGGGACGCAAACCGCTTTGCTAAACCAACATCATGCATATTCACGACAACTGGTATTTGAAATTTCTCGCCAATCGACACCAGGAGCTGCATGATCTCCACCGATGTCTTTGGATCAAGCGAGGAAGTCGGCTCGTCGGCAAGCAGCAGTCGTGGCTTCTGCATAACAGCCCTTGCGATTCCCACCCGCTGGCGCTGGCCGCCCGAGAGACTGTCTGCCCGCTGATTTTCGAATCCCCTGAGTCCCACAATATCAAGCAAGGCAAACGCTTGTGAAATATCTTCTCGGGGGTAGTCTCGACGCCACGCTCGCCAGGCGGATACAAAACCGAGTCGGCCTGTCAGCAGATTCTCCATGACGGTAAGACGCTCGACGAGGTTGTACTCCTGAAACACCATTCCAATTCGTCGCCGGGCCAACCGCAAGGCAGAACGACTCAGGCCAACAATATCCTGATCATTAAAATGAATCGAGCCTACCGTTGGCTCTACCAAACGATTGATACAGCGAATCAGGGTTGATTTTCCGGTTCCTGAGGGTCCAATAATGGCGGTGATGCCATCTGAATCAATATCAAGATCGATTGATTGCAGGACAGGCTTACCGGGGACGTACTCCTTCGAGAGTCCGCGTATGGACAAGGTGACGCTTCGCGCATCGACCAAATCATGCCCCCTTACAGCCTGAAGCCCGCTGCTATTTTCCCTTGGCTTCAGCAGCGCGTTTTCGTGCCTCTGCCTCACGAGCGGACTCACGCTCATAAGCGGCACTGTTGAATTTTTCGCCGCCCGTTTCTGCCACTTGCCTGACAATTGCCCAGTCCTTCTGGTAGTTCACTGGGAAAAAACGATCGGCGCCATCAAAGGCTTTTTTCATTTCCTCTGTGAAACGATAGTCATAGAAACACTTCAGCATCTGATCGCGAAACTTCGGCTCTAAGTCGTGCGCGTAGGCAAAAGAGGATGTCGGAAACTTAGCGCTCTTGTAGATCACGCGAAAATCATCTTCCTTAATCTGGCCCCGGGTCGCCATTCGATAAAAGACATCGGAGGCAACCGCCGCCCCATCATAATCACCCGATCGGACACCCAGCACCGACTGATCATGCTTTCCAGAAAACAGGATGTTGTAATCTTTTCCTGGATTCAAGCCTTCTTTCGGAAAAAGCGCCATCGGAGCCATATGGCCCGAATTGGATGAAGGCGATGTGTGCGCGAATTTTTTTCCTTTTAAATCCGCTAGTTTTTGGTAGGGGCTGTCCTTCTTTACGACCACAATTAAGTTGTAGCCCTGAAACTCTTTTTCATAACCCTTTACCGCAAACGGGACAGCACCAGCGATATTCACTGCGAAAGCAGTGGGGCCGGTTGAAAAGCCGCCCACATGAAGACGGCCCGAGCGCATGGCCTCAATCTCAGCTGCATTCGACTGAACCTGAAAAAAAATCACACGTTTCTTTGTGCATTGAGCAAGGTGCTCGGTAAACGGGCGGAATATTTTTTCGTAGACTGCCGGATCTTCAACCGGTGTGTACGTGAAAACAATCGTATTTGGATTTTTCAGTTTCGCCGGATCCGAAGGCGTATCTGCGACCATGTCTTTATTGTTATCGCAATACTGAGCATCAAGGTCCCCGCGGTGCTGACAGGCCCCCTGGGCATGAGCCTGTAACGAGAAGCCAAACGCCAGGAGAAGCACGCTGAGTGCTGCCTTATTCATGAATTTTTCCTTGTTAAAAACACTGCCGAGACTATAAAACGACCGCGGCAGTCGAGACCAGCTGCAGTATCAGGGTTTTTCCGAGTCTGCGAATTTGGCTCCCCGCCTGCACGCTCAGCCCATTACTGGCATGTTTTCTGATCAGACCTCTGCGCAATACCAGAGGCCATCCGGCCCAAGGATACTGGGTCCAGCATCGTTTACTCGAACGTCAGCCTGGCTGCATCGACTACTTTTCGAGTGTTGCCAATGTGCTTTCGCAAGGCCTGACGAAAGGCATCAGAGGACCCCCCAATCGGAATCGCTGTTACCCCATCAAGACGTCTCATCACCTCTGGCTGGGCGAGTACGCGACTCGCCGCCTCATTTAATCGTCTCACGATGTCCGGTGCGAGCTGCCGCGGCCCCACCAGCCCGAACCACGCCGAGTCATTGACCAGCGGCAGTCCCGCCTCTGCAAATGTCGGTACATTGGGCAACGCCGAAATCCGCTTATCAGATGCGACCGCAAGTGCCTGCAATTTGCCAGACTGAATATGTGGTAACGACGACGGTAGATTGTCAAAAAAAACCTGGACCTGTCCCGCCAGCGCATCATTTAACGCAGGCCCAGCCCCCCGGTAAGGAATATGCGTCATGATCACCTTCGCGTCGAACTGAAAGCTCTCTCCCATCATATGGCCAAGACTGCCCATTCCAGGCGTTGCGTAGTTGACCTTCGCGGGATTCTTCTTTAGATAAGCAATGAACTCCGGCATCGACTGCGCCGGGACGCCTGGGTGAACAGAAACCACATTTGGCACACCCGCAAGCTGACTAATGAGCGCAAAGTCGTTGATCGGGTCGTATTTCACAACCTTTGCCTGTGCAATCGGATTGATCACATGCGTCGATACAGTGGCTACACCGATGGTGTAGCCATCAGGGGGCGCATCGGAAATGGCTTTTGCGCCAATGGCGCCCCCCGCACCACCACGGTTGTCGACCACGACCTGCTGCCCGAGCTCTTTACTGAGGCCTTCGGCAACGATACGCCCAACGATATCGGTTGATCCACCCGGGGGAAAAGGGATGATCAGCGTGATCGGCCGATTCGGATAGCCCTGAGCCACCGCCTTTACGCAACACATCATCACCATCAAAAAGCCAAACCAAACACGCAAGAATTTCATCATCGGATTCCTCTATTAGAAACAAACCGAATGGGCCAGACAGATCAGTTCAGACGTGAAAATTCGACTCTTGCGAAAAATTTTATGCGCGCACCGGCACCGATCGGAACCAAGCCAGTGATAGCCCTATGGCCAGAAGCGTCAGCGCCATTGCCGCAGCAGCAAAAAGTGCACCAATTTGGGTATCCTGCCGCTCGAGTCGGATTCGGGTCGCCAAGTGCTCGTAGATGCCTTGAAGATCTGCTGCATTGGAGGCTCGAAAAAACTCGCCCTGCGTTACTTGCGCCATCTGCCGCAGCGTCTCCTCGTCCACCCGGGCGTAAAACGATAGGCCCTCAAAACCGGGAATAAAGCCCTCTGGTGTGCCGAAGGCGACCGTATGAACCCGCACCCCCAGACGAGCCGCTAGACGGGCCGCCTCAACTGGATCAGAGCCCGTCGTTCTGCGGCCATCGGAGAGCAGCAGCACCGCTCCGCTGCGATAAGAGCCCGGAGGGCCAGAGGCCTGATCGGCCCGCGACGGACCACCCCCTGCTCCCGCGATACTCGCGCGATCCCGCTGCGTATCTGGCTGCACAGGATGTCCTCCCGTCTCCCAGCCATAAACCGTCGACTCCAGTTTGATACCGGCATCAGGAAGCAACATATCAAGCGCCATGAGCAAACCCGATCCGGTAGCAGTGCCCCGCTGCAGCTGAAATCGGTCGATGGCTTCGTAAATATCCTGGCGGTTATCGGTGATCCCGTGGGCTCGCTGCGCAGTTCCAGCAAATGTCACCAGTCCAATCCGTACGTTTTGCGGCAGTCCCTCCACAAAGGCTTTTACAGCCTCTTGGCTGGCTTTGATCCGATTGGGCGGCACATCTTCTGCAAGCATGCTGCGCGAGACATCCATCGCCAGAATCAACGTCATGTAATCCGCTGGAAGCACCACTCGGGCGCTCGGCCCTGCCGAGCCAATCAGCCCACAGGTGATCGCGGCCAAACACAACGCCGGGGGAATATGCCTGCGAAAGGGCCGACGGCCGGCCTGGGCCAGGCGGATTGCCGAAAGGTCCGGAGCGATGACCGCCACCCTCATGCGTCGCCGCAGCAGCCACAGATATCCCGCCAAGAGTATTGGGACAAGAAGCAGCGACCACAACATTTCAGGCCATAAAAAACGCATACTTCAGATTCCTGATTAAACGCACCCGAGGGTCTTCGGCTGCTTGATGACGTTTCGCGCAATGAAACGAACCACACACTGGATCATCTCAATCGGCGGGCTGGCCCTCGGACTTGGCCTGGCACTCACGGCTGTGCTTCGCGACCCTCCAAAGCCCATCACCCAAAAAGATATCGATGCTGCGGTCATGCGCAGCCTTCAGGATAACGACCTCCCCTCCCGGACTGCAAGGGCCGCAAAAGCGGTACTTCCCGCGGTGGTTAGAGTGCGGGGCTATGGTCGGGATCCCAAGCGGCCAAAGAGCCCGGAAAAGCAGCTCGGGGTGGGCAGCGGTGTGGTGATCATGGAAGACGGTACTCTTCTGACCAACTTCCATGTCGTGCATGGTATGCAAAGGATTGATGTTGTATTTCATGATGGCACCGAGTCTGCGGCCACCATCGTGGCCATCATGCCCGCACAGGATCTTGCCCTCGTTAAGCCCCAACGCATTCCTGATGATCTGGAGCCGGCCGTGCTGGGCTCAACATCTCGTGTATCGCCAGGCGATGAGGTTGTGGCCATTGGCTTTCCGTTCGGCATTGGCCCATCCGTTTCTGCCGGCGTGGTCTCCGGCATGAATCGAGAGTTTCGCAGCCGTGATGATCGACCCGCCCTCACCGGATTGATTCAATTTGATGCTGCCGTAAATTCCGGAAATTCAGGCGGCCCGCTGATCAATATGTCGGGCGAGGTCATTGGCATCGTGACCGCTATTCTCAACCCGACGAAATCGGGAACGTTTATCGGAATCGGATTCGCGACCACAATTGAAGGCGCTGCAAGTGCGGTGGGGATTCCACCGTTTTAATAAAAAAAGGATATTGCGATGAATCTATCTCGAGACCCATGGGGCGCAGCAGCTGCGGCCTCGCTTTCGGGGCCCTCCGCGGAGCGCATCTCGGAGAGTGCAGCCCTCATGGAGCGGCTACTTTATGAGGTCAAGCGGGTGGTCGTGGGGCAGGACAGATTCCTTGAACGTGTGCTGGTGGCACTGCTTGCCCGCGGCCACCTCCTCATTGAGGGTGTACCCGGCCTGGCAAAAACCTTGACCGTGAAAACACTGGCGAGCACGCTGCAGGGAAGCTTTGGCCGGGTCCAATTCACACCAGATCTGCTTCCATCCGATATGACAGGCACGCGAATTTACAATCAAAAGACATCTGAATTCAGCACGGTGCTCGGCCCTGTATTCAACAATCTGTTGCTGGCCGATGAAATCAACCGGGCTCCCGCAAAAGTACAAAGTGCCTTGCTCGAGGTAATGCAAGAACGCCAGGTCACTATTTCTGGACAGACGTTTATGGTGCCCGACCCCTTCCTGGTGATGGCCACGCAGAATCCAATTGAAACCGAGGGTACGTACCCCTTACCTGAAGCTCAGATGGACCGATTCATGATGAAGGTCCTCATCGGCTACCCCACCGAGGAAGAGGAATTTGTCATTGCGCAGCGCTTTACCGGAATTCCCACGCGGGCTGCGCCTGTTTTGGATATGCAACGCTTGACTGCGCTGCAGTCGGATTGCCGACAGGGCCATGTTGATGCACGCCTGATTCAGCATGCCGTTCAGTTGGTCTGCGCGACTCGTGAACCGGCCCGTTTTGGCATTGCTGATCTTGCACGGCTCTTGCGATTTGGTGCGAGTCCGCGCGCAACGATCGGCCTGGTCGAAGGGGCTCGCGCTTTAGCGTTTCTGCGTGGCCGTGCGTATGTGCTGCCCCAGGACATGACGGATATCGCCGCTGATGTGCTGCGCCACAGAATGGTCTTGTCTTACGATGCCCTGTCTGAAGGCATGAGTGCCGATGACATCGTTACTCAAGTCTTGCAAGCCGTTCCTGCACCAGATCGTCCATTCGATGGCCATGTTCGGATTCCGGCGTCGGGCTAAGTCCGCCGCCGCCTCGCCCTCTGCGCCTGAAAGTGAGGCCAGCAGCAGGCCGGCTACAGCGGCCTCTGGCCGGCCAGAGGCGCTTTACCAGGCGCTATCTTGGACGATCATCCGACGGCTCGATGGCGTTTTTCAGGGTGATCACGAGACACTCTTTCATGGGACGGGCATGCGGATGTCCGACATTCGTGAATATCAAGCAGGCGACGATGTCCGTCATCTCGACTGGAATGTCAGCGCCAGAACCGGAGCACTCCACGTCCGTACGTTTTATGAAGAACGTGAACTCACCGCCTGGTTTCTCATCGACACCTCAGAATCGTTGGCCTTTCAATCGGCGGGCCCAAGTAAACGACAGATGGCCAGGCAGACGGTGGAGACGCTTGCCGGGCTTTTGGTACGGCACGGAGATCGCATTGCGGCGATGCTGGATAACGGCATGGGTGATACGCCACTGCGACTACTGCCGCCAGGAAGCGCGCAATCTCACGTAATCCGTCTACTCGACATGATGGAGGTGCGTCGCGAAGATGCAGCCCCACTGACCTCCAGGCTGACGGGCAAGGCCTCTGCCGCCCAAGAGGGCCCGCCCAGCTCCACGCAACTCACCCCGATGCTTGAGCGGGCGCTGGCCGTCATTCGGCGCCGCAGTCTCGTGGTTATCGTTTCTGATTTCTGGGTTGCCCCCGGCTGGGAGACGGCGTTGCGCCGGCTGGCCCATCGGCATGATGTTCTTTGTATTCAGATCACGGACCCCCTGGAGATGCGGCTTCCTAACGTCGGCATGCTGACTATCCAAGACTCGGAATCTGGAGAGCAGATTCTCGTGGACACCGGAGATGCAATCACCCGAGCGCGCTATGACGACATCATGAAGCAGCGTCAGGAAAAAATCGCACAAACCTGCGCACTCGCCGGTGCTGATTTACTTCAGATGCAGACGAATGAGTCTCTACTGCGTCAGCTCATGGGATATCTTGCTTTCCGAAAAAAACGCCGATCGCGATCGGGGGCTCGGGCCTCGAGATGAAATTCGCTGAAATCGTCTGGATCTGGCCCCAGATGCTCTGGCTTTTATGCTTACTGCCGATGGTCGTGGCGATCTACGTTCGACGCCGTCGAAAAATTGCAGCCACGAGCAGCGCGATCTCATGGCTAGTGGCGGTCGGTAAAGTACAGCAGGCCTCCTATGGATCGGCAGTTTTACTGCTTCTGGGTCTTGTCATGATGACGCTCGCAACGGCGCGGCCTCAGGCCGTGATCTTGGTGCCGCAGCGGGTTGATGCGGTCATGCTGGTGCTGGACACCTCGGGCAGCATGCGCGCTGACGATGTGGTGCCCAGCCGGATCGAGGCCGCCAAAGAAGCCATTCGGGGATTCATTGAACGGCAGCCGGCCTCGATGAAGGTCGGCCTTGTCTCCGTAGCTGCAACCGCTGTGGTGACACAGATGCCCACGACCGATCGGGAAGCGCTTGTCTCTGCCCTGGATGGCATCGCCTTGCAACGTGGTTCAGCACTCGGGGCGGGGATCGCCGTGGCGCTTGCCGCAGTGCTGCCTCCAGGCACTATCCCCCTCCAAACCATTCTCAACGGTGAATACAAAGAGCCAGCGGCCCCTGAGACAGCGGCCTCGACCCGAGACAGCATTGCCATCGTGATGCTGTCTGATGGCGCTGGCAACATGGAGCCAGACGCACGTGCTATGGCCAAACTTGCCGCACGACAGGGAGTGAGAATTTACACCGTTGGCATTGGCACTCCGCAGGGCGCAGTGCTCCGAGCCCAAGGAATGGCCATGCGGGTTCGGCTCGAGGAAGACCTGCTCAAACTGATCGCAGCCGAAACCTCAGCGGACTACTTTGGGGCCTCGAGCCTAGCCGAACTCCATCGCGTCTATGAGTCAATGGGCAAAAACATTGTCTTTCGACAGCAGCGGCAGACTGAGATTACCGGGCCGCTGCTTCTCATCGCAATCTGCCTCACGACGCTCGGAGTTGTGCTCGCTATGGCTCGCTCAGGCCGAGTCGCGTAGATGGGTCTCGGGCCGCCGACGCCTTATCTCGATAGGCTTTGAGAGATAATAGAAAGCTGTCTCTCCCGCTGATATCGCTGTTGATTACATGCAAGCTTCTGACCCACTTTATTTTGAACTTCCGGCCGCCCATTTCTATCCGACGGCCTCACCACCCTCGGCGGTCATAAAGACCAATTTCGGGGATATCACGATCGAGTTATTTCCGGACAAGGCGCCGCTGTCCGTTGGTAACTTCTTGCACTATGCATTCGATAATTACTACGACAGCGTACTTTTTCATCGAGTCGTTAATAATTTCGTAATTCAGGCAGGGCTCTTTGATATCCAGGGCCGGGCAAAGCTCACTGCCCAGCGAGGGCCGATCGCCCTTGAGTCGGATAACGGGCTGGCACACCTTCGGGGCACGGTCGGAATGGCCCGTACGGATCAACCCAATACCGCCACCTCCCAATTCTTCATTAATCTTGTGGATAATCCGGGGCTGAATTATTCGAGTGCTGAGCGGCCAGGCTATGCGGTATTTGGCAGGATTACATCGGGACTCGACGTGGCAGACGCCATCGCGAAAGTTCCTGTTTCCACGAATAACGGATTCGAAAACGTTCCGAACTCGCCCGTCATTATTCGCGACGTGCAAATCTCCAGCGGTGCCGACCAACTGATTCGGCTGCCGGAATTCAAGGCGGCCGCCGGAGTCACTGGCGCGCGCCTGGAGTACTCCATCGCCCAAATCAGCGCCCGAAAAATGAGTGATGGTGCTTGGGCTGTTGTGGATGTCGCTGGATTTTCTATCGCAAAACTAATTGGATACGAAAGAATTTTTCTCAATGACAAGGCAATCGGTCTTGATCTCGCTGGCAATGCGGGTCAGGCTTACCGAATTTATAAGGCAGCATTTGATCGCGATCCGATGGCCGGCGACACCGTGGGGCTGGGCTACTGGATTTCGCAGATGGATCGGGGCATGAGCACCGTTGAGGTTGCGGCCCGTTTTATTGACTCCAATGAATTCAGAGCGCTTTATGGTTCCAATCCCAGTAACGGTGACTTTCTCACCCGTCTTTATCAAAATGTCTTGGATCGATCTCCCGATCAGGGTGGCTACGCTTGGTGGATCGACCAGCTGCAAAACAATCCAGAAAAAACCTGGAGAAAAGTTCTGGCCGATTTTGCCGAATCGCCCGAAAATCAGGCAAATGTCCTTTCGCTGATTGCAAATGGTATTACTTATGATCTCTGGTTGGGTTAAATAAAAACATGATGAAATCAACGCTTTCTTTTTTAATGATCTGTTCTCTCGCAGTGATATCTCCGGGCCATGCCCAGTCGGTCTATCCGAATAAACCGGTGAAGATCGTCGTTCCATTTACGCCTGGCGGAAGCTCCGATATTCTTGCCCGGGCAATCGGCGGCGAACTCAGCAAATCCCTTGGCCAAAGTTTCGTGATCGAAAATGTTGCGGGAGCAGGCGGGAGTATTGGCTCTGATCGAGTTGCCAAAAGTGCTGCTGATGGCTATACCCTCCTGATGGGCCACATCGGAACGCTGGCGGTAAATCCCAGCCTCTATCCCAATCTACCCTACAATCCCATTAAAGACTTTGTGCCAGTCGCTTGGGTAGCAAGAGTCCCAAACGTGATGGTGGTCAATAAAACGGTTCCCGTGCGAAATCTTAAAGAACTTGTCGCACTGGCCAAATCAAAGCCGGGCTCTCTGAACTACAGCACCGGGGGTAATGGCAGCGCTGCTCACCTTGCAACCGAGTACTTTAAAATGCAGGCCGGAGTCGCGATGGTTCACATCCCGTATCGGGGTGCTGCACCCGCCGTGGCAGATGTAATTGGAGGCTCGGTGCAGCTCATCTTCACTGGGGCGCCCGCCCTGATTGGCCACATTCGTTCGGGACAGTTAACTGCGCTTGCAGTATCGAGCCCGAAGCGTCTTGATATTCTTCCGGATGTTCCGACAGTCGCTGAAGCACTTGGACTGCGTGGCTTCGAGGCTGACCAATGGTACGGGCTTGTCGCGCCTGCTGGAACGCCACGTGACGTCGTGATGAAACTTAATCGCGCTGTGAATGAGGCTCTGGGTAGCGAAGCGCTCAAGGTGCGCCTCAATACCGAGGGCGCCATCGCGACACCGACCACCCCGGAAGAGTTTGGCAAGCTCATCGCCTCTGACATCGAGCGCTGGCGTCCTGTCATCACATCGGGGCGGGTTCGGCTCGACTGATATCAACGATACCCTCAGGCTGAAATCGCCATGGCACAGGCATAGCCGCTGGCCCAGGCCCACTGAAAGTTGTGGCCCCCGAGGTGACCGGTAACATCAACACATTCACCAATAAAATAAAGTCCTGGAAAATTTTTTGCCATCATGGTCTTGCTATCGAGCGCATTGGTATCAATACCCCCCAGCATGACCTCCGCTTTTTTCCACCCCAAGGTTCCCGCAGGCTTGACCTGCCAATGCTGTATCTGATGAATCATCGACTGCCGATCCCCTCTGGGAATCTCCGCCCACTTTTTGCCCTGGAGGTCGATTTTTGCTGAAAATACTTTGGCCAGCCGTTCGGGTAGAAATGTAGCAAGCGCGCCCTCTGCGGTCTTTGCGCCGACCAGCTTCTCATCCAACACAGCCTTTAGATCCAGTCCTGCAGACCAATCCAAAGCGATGTCCTCGCCCTCTTCCCAGTAGTTGCTTGCCTGCAGCACCGCTGGTCCAGACAACCCTTTGTGGGTCATCAAAAGATCGTCATCAAATTTCGACGCGCCGTATCGCAGCCCTTTTCGGCCAGCCGAAATGCGGACAGGAAGGCTCAGCCCCGCCAGAGACTCCAGCCCACGGAAAGCATCGGACGTGAAGGCCAACGGCACAAGACCCGGCCGAACCGGTACGACGGGTATATCAAGATTTTTTGCGAAATCCAGCGCAAATGCGGTCGCACCAATCGCGGGGACTGGCAGCCCGCCTGTAGCCATCACGACTGAACTGGCCTGATGCGAGCGCGCATCAGTCTCAACGCGCCATTGATGACCCTCTCGCGTTACTGCCTGCACCTCAACAGGATGCAAAATCTCGGTCCCACCCAGAAGACACTCCTCCCGCAGCATCTGAATAATCAATTGAGAGGACTCGTCACAAAATAACTGTCCAAGATGTTTTTCGTGAAACCGAATCCGATGACGATTCACCAGGGCGATAAAGTCAGCGGGTGAATAGCGGGCCAGTGCGCTGCGCGCGAAATCGGGATTGAGTGATAAAAAGTGACTCGGGCTGCTGTCACGATTGGTGAAATTGCATCGGCCGCCCCCGCTGATGCGAATTTTTTCGCCAAGGACTTTGGCGTGATCCAGTAACAAAACCCGCTTTCCACGCTGGCCCAGGACTCCCGCACAAAACATCCCCGCAG
>Ga0194116_10004657_pt1 | contig 15596 bp, 16 predicted proteins | sample TA2MahsurfametaG_4_FD_148617 | JGI IMG/M metagenome (GOLD analysis project Ga0194116, IMG submission 148617) | Freshwater microbial communities from Lake Tanganyika, Tanzania - TA2015008 Mahale S9 surface | ecosystem: Environmental > Aquatic > Freshwater > Lake | place: Tanzania: Lake...
CAGCCCGGGCGCATTAAGTTGACAATGTCTACATTTGTCGCCATTTTTGCGCACCTATGTTACTGATGTCAACATTTTTTAACCCGGGGCTTCCCTTGCCAACCCCGGCTCGAGGACACAGAATGGAAATTAGTGAGAATTACTTATGCCCGCCCCAAAGAAACCCGTAGCGCCCCAACCCACAGACAAGGTTAAAGGCAAGCCCAAGTCCTACCACCACGGCACAGTGTGGTCGATGTGCATGGCTTTACAATGCTGATGGTGCAAACCAGTTCGACTTCCTGCAGCTCGAGCAGGGGCGCCTTGCGGCGCTCGCCGAGCACGCAGCGCGCGACACGCTGTCCGCGGTGCGCGCTTCACCCCCTGACTCCAGTCAACGCTCCTCTATGGCAAATTACAACCAACTACCTTCAGACCTGCCCGTTCCGATAGACGATGGCGCAACCAATCATTTGATAGGGATGATGCTGCCGAATATCTCGTTGAAATCTACTGGTGGCGATTTAATCAACCTAGGAAGCATTCGAGGCAAAGTGGTGATCTATTGTTATCCGATGACCGGTCAACCCAATGTTCCGCTGCCTGAAGGTTGGGATGAAATTCCAGGTGCGAGAGGCTGTACACCACAAAGCTGTTCCTTCAGGGATCACTACCAAGAGCTTCAAGCACTGGGATCTGAGGTTATCGGTCTAAGTGTTCAAACCACCGACTATCAAAAAGAAATGGCTGACAGACTTCACTTGCCATTTCCGGTAGTCAGCGACTCGAACTATGAATTTCAACGGGCAATGAATATGCCGACCTTTGTAGCGGCTGGAATGACCTTGTTAAAAAGAGTGACGCTGATATGTGAAGATGGCGTGATCAAGGCCGTTCACTACCCTATCTTCCCAAGTGACAGTGATCCAGCATGGGTGATCGAGTATTTGAAGCGAGATTAGAATTTGGCATTGATTAGACGACTTGAACTGACGGTACAGAGAGGTATCACGATTTGTCTATTCAATTTAGCTGCAAGTCTCACCGTATACGATTGCATTCAGTGTAATCGCTCGGGCGAGCCATGGCATCGCTTGAATTTCTTCCCCGACCCACAGGGACAAAGATCATTACGGCCTGGTCTGTCGCTGACTACCAAGGGACTGGGTTTGACAGTGCCGGGTAACTCACCGCCCGCAGCACCCTTTCCTCTGCGTTGCAACCAGTATCGACATATATTTCTGACATCTTCAGGAAGCTGATCAGCGTATCGAAAATGTTGCTCCAAATCGTTTGAATGTTCTTGGAGAATTTCCCAACCATCTTCGGTGCCGTACAGCCTGAGCACGGTAAACCATTCGGCGTGCGATAAAGTAAGCGGTGTCCAGCCTTCGATGTCAAGTACCAGACCTTTCATGAAACCCATGCACCAGTCGTCCAAAACCGGTATTGGATCGCCATCGTTCGGATTTTCGAGAAGCAGTGGTTCGAAATGCTCGGGAGCTTCCATGAGCTCGGCAGCAATGCTGTTCATGTGCCGAAATACCAGCTCGTAAAATCGCTGAGCCGCGCGCTCTGTACGAAAGTTTGGCCGTAAGACGCCCTCCTCAACATCCCACACCCACGGCATCCACGTGCTTGGCATGATGGTGTTGGGGCCAGCAACGACAGCGGTCAGGAAACCATCGAGCATGCTGACGCTCATTGGTACCAAATCACCAGGTTGATCCATCAAGATGCGATCTAACTCGTCGATCTCATCATCCGACAGCGGCTCGCGCAGATTCATCTTCAGTGGGGCAAGTGGTCAGTCTGGCTATAATACGAGCATAGCCGGCTTGTCAGCAAGCAGCCCGCCGCGGTCCCAAAACACTTGATTATTGCGAACGGTGTATAACGGGCCGTTATTCACCGAATATTCGCCCCATGTCCGTACTGCGATCAGCACTACTTGCCATGCTGTACGACGGACAAAAAGTCCGGGAGCCGTATATCGACTTGGTGAAGTCGCTCATCCATAGTGAGTTCGAAATCGCGCGCACCTACGCTTTTTATGATGGCAGCATACGGCGCGAGGGTATCGTTTATATCTTGGGCAAGAAGGAAGTGTATTGGTTGGAGTCGACCGCGCATTGGCCGCGCATGTTGATAGTTCGGGATGCCGATTTACGTGAAAATATCCTGAATATGCTTGCGCTCAATCCGATGTACGCGAAATGGTTCGGGTAAGTCTGCGTAACCACCCCTGAATATCATCGACGAAGGTGTACACCGCAGGTACCACCAGCAGCGACAGCAGCGTCGATGTAATCAAACCGCCAATTACGGTAACCGCCATCGGCGATCGAAAGCTCGGGTCAGCACCAAAACCCAAGGCCAATGGCATCATGCCGGCACCCATGGCGATGGTCGTCATTAAAATCGGTCGGCTACGCTTGTGGCAGGCGTCGACTAACGCCTCAAAGCGCGCCATGCCAGCGCTACGCGCGAGTATGGCGTAATCGACCAGCAAGATAGAGTTTTTGGTGACGATACCCATAAGCATAATGAGACCGATCATCGAGGGCATGGAGAGCGCTTTTTGAGCGACTAACAATCCAACAAAGGCGCCGCCAATTGAAAGTGGTAGCGCCGCAAGAATGGTCATCGGCTGCATGAAATCGTGAAACAGCAAGACCAGCACGCCGTAGATACACAGCACACCAATCAGCATCGCAATGCCGAAGCTTTCAAATAGCGCCTGCATCTCTTGTGCATCGCCGAGCTCGGCAATAGTGACCGATGGCGGTAGATTTTTCATGCTGGGTAGTGCGCGTGCTTCTTCATTCAACTCACCCAATGATCGACTACCCAGCTCTACTTCCAGAGTCACGTTCCGGCTACGGTTAAGGCGATCAATTTGCGCGGGTCCGCTGTCCATACTGACGCTGGCTACCGTGCCCAGCATGACCGGGCCGTTTCGCCCTGGAACCAGCAAGCGTTCGATTGCCGCGAGATCCGCACGCACGCCGTCAGGTAGCTTGACCCGTATCGGCACCTGCCGCTCTGACAGGTTTAGCTTCGGTAAATTCACGTCGTAATCGCCCGCAGTGGCGACGCGTACGGTCTCGGCTATGCTGGCCGTAGTGACACCAAGATCCGCAGCACGCGCAGCATCAGGCCTGACGATGATTTCAGGACGAACTAGTGATGCGCTGGAGTTAATGTTGCCGATGCCGTTAAGGGTGCGTAGTTCGCCTTCCACTGCACGCGCTGCTGCTGTGAGCGCGTTTGGGTCATCACTTTTGAGCACGAGTTGCATCTTGACGCCGGTATCAGGCGGGCCGACCGTAAAACGCGCACCGGGGATGTCATCAAGCTTTGCGCGAAGCTGGTTCTCAATCATTTGCAGTGACTCGCTTCGCTTGTCACGATGAATCACGTTGAGTGTCAGCACAGCGCGGCGCGCCTCGGCCGCAGCGCCCGGAGCAAACGCATCGCCGCTTGAGCCACCACCGATCGAGCTGAAGATGCTCTCGATGCCTTTGACTTTCATGGCGGCCAATCTTGCTTGCTCAGCAGCGGCGGTGGTTTCGGCGAGGGTGCTACCGGGAGGCAGTTCAACGGTGATCTGTGTTTGACCACGATCGGCCGGCGGTATGAAGCCCGTCGGAAGCAGCGGCACGAGCGATAACGAGGCAACAAAAAACAAGGCTGATGCAATCGCTGTCACCCAGCGGTAGCGAAGACACCATCGCATTACGCCAAGATAGCCGCGCATTAGCCAGCCATCGTCAGGCTGGCCGTGCTTGGCAGGTTTGAGCAGGTAGGCAGACATCATTGGCGTCAGCAATCGCGCCACAACTAATGATGACAGCACCGCTACTGCTGCGGTCCAACCAAACTGCTTGAAGAACAATCCCGGCACGCCGCCCATGAATGCTGTCGGCAGAAACACGGCGACCAAGGTAAAGGTTGTTGCGATCACCGCCATGCCGATTTCATCAGCGGCCTCGAGCGCCGCTTGCATCGGCGTTTTACCCATCTGCAGATGGCGCGCGATATTTTCTATCTCGACAATCGCATCATCAACCAGCACGCCGACGACCAATGCCAGCGACAGCAGAGTCACGGTATTAATCGTGTAGCCAAACCACGACATCGCCAGAAAAGTGGGAATCACGGACAACGGCAACGCTGAAGCCGCCACCAAGGTGGCACGCCAGTCGCGCAAGAACCAGAGCACCACCAACACGGCCAGCGCCGCGCCTTCATACAGCAGCAGCATGGAGCCATCGTAGTTCTCTTCAACCGGCTGCGCGTTATCAATCACCTGAACAATACGCAGCTGCGGATGTGCCGCCTGTAATTGTCGTACTGCCTCGCGCACCCCCTCTGCCACCATCAGCTCACCAAAGCCTTTGGTGCGCGCGATTTCAAAGCCCACCACCAGCCGACCATCTTGGGTAGCGATCGCGCGTGGCTCTGCCACGCTGTCATGAACGGCTGCAATCTGATCGAGACGTACCCGCCGGCCATCATCGAGCGGGATGTCGATCAAGGCTAATTCGGCAGCAGTTTTAACGGTGGCAATTGTGCGTACCGATTGCTCGGCGCCCGAGATATCACCGCGACCACCGGGCGCTTCCTGCTGTACCTGCCGCAGCCGACGCGACACATCGACTGCCGTCACCCGCAGCGCGGTCATGCGCTCGGTGTCGAGCACGATCCGCACCTCGCGCGTAACGCCGCCTATGCGTTTTATCGCACCCACGCCTTTGACCGCCAGCAGCTGCTTGGTGGCGGTGTTATCGATGAACCACGAGATCTCTTGTAAGTCGGGTACCGAGCCCGAGGCATTTGGCGTGGCGGTGACGCTGAAGGTCAAAATCGGACGACCCGCAGTGGAGACCTTGGTGACTGATGGGTCACGCACGTCGGCTGGTAAATCGGCGCGTACTCGTGCTACCGCGTCGCGCACATCGTTGACTGCATCAGAGAGATTTTTTTCCAGTACAAACTCAACGGTGACAGTCACCTGACCATCAAGCACCTTGGTGTAGATGTTTTTTATGCCCTGCAAGGTGGCGACCGAGCCCTCGATTTTGCGAGCGACCTCGGTCTCTAACTGCGCTGGCGCCGCGCCCGGTAACGAGGCAACGACATTGACGATGGGTAGCTCAATATCCGGAAAATCCTGGATCGCGTTGGATCTAAACGCGAGTAAACCCGCGAGAGTCAGCAGCGCAAACAGCAAGATCGCCGGAACCGGATGCCGGATCGAGAGCGCTGAAAAATTCACTGGGCGTCCTTGGTCTCGCGTTTGTTGTCACGTGCCACGGCGTCACTGCGTGTGACGCGAACCAGATCGCCATCGTTCAAAAAACCGGCACCTGCGACCACTACCTCGTCTTGCAAAGACAGCCCCTCGGTGATCTCGACCTGGTCTTGCAAATACCGGCCGGTTTTCACCTTGAGTTGTGCCACGCGGCTATCGGGCTTGAGCTGAAACACGTAGCTAAAGCCATCGCGCACCACCACTGCTTGCTGCGGTAGCGTGACACCATTACCGCTGCCTAGTGCGAACTCGCCACGTGCAAACATGCCAGGCTTGGCAGCCGCCTCACCGGTTCCCGCCGACAGTAAATCGACATACACCAAGGCAGCGCGGTTCTGTGGGTTGACGGTGGGCCCAATCATGCGCACCTTTCCGCTTAGGCGCGTGCCGTTCGCCGCCACCAGCGTGACTGCTGTGCCCGGACGAATACGCGCCAGCTCGGTGGCCATCACTTCAGCCCGCCACTCGAGCCGGCCCTTGCGAATCATGCGAAACATCTCAGTACCATTCGCTACCACCGCGCCAACCGTCGCGCTGCGCGCGGAGATCACCCCGCTGTCGGGCGCCAGCAGCTGAGTAAATTTCAGGCGCAAGCGCTGCGCATTGAGGCTCGCCTCGGCAGCAGCGACGCGCGCGCGTGCGGTCTGCTCTGCAGTAATGAACTGATTAATTTGCTGCGTGCTCAGCGCGCCGGTGTTGATGAGTGATCGTGCGCGCTCGGCATTGGCGCTTGCCTCGTTCAAGTTGGCCTGCGCCTCGAGTAGTGCTGCCCTTGCCTGAGCGAGATCGGCTTGCACGGTCTCATCAGAGAACCGCGCCAGCAGCCGACCCGCACGCACGACATCGCCGACATTGACCAGCACCTCGGTCAGTCGCAAACCGTTCGCCTCGCTACCAATGCTCGCCTCTTGCCAAGCCGCGATATCGCCGTTAGCGGCGAGTGTTTGCGGTAGCCGCGTCAGTTGCGGTCGCGCGATGGTGACAGTCAGCGCCGCCTTCGCCGTGCCGGCGGGCTTGGTGTTTGTCGCTTTGTCATTTGCCTTGCTGGAGGAACTGGGCAGTAACCACACCACGACAGCTAGCAGCATGATCATCAACACGCCCGCGAGTGCTGGGCGGGATAGATTGCGCGTTAACGAGCTGGTCATCGGTAATGATCGCATGGGGTTTGATTCGATTTTATGAGTTGTCATGGCGCCGCATCGGCAGAGGCGCGGCCGGTGTTTGCGGGTGATTGCCAGCCGCCGCCGGCGGCGCGGTACAAAGCGATCCACGCGGCTACGCGTTCACGTTGCAGCGTGACCAGACCGGTTTCGGCGGCGAGCTTGCTGCGGCGCGCTTCTTCAAGCTCGATCAAGCTGCTCAGGCCGAGCTGGTAACGCAGGCGCGCGGCATCGAACGAGGCGGTATAGCCATCAATCGCAATCTGTGCATCGTTGCTGCGCGCGGCAATGCTGTCGAGGTTGACGAGACTCTCTTCCACCTCTCGTACAGCGCGCCGAACCACGGCATGGTAGCCGCTGGCTGCTTCCTCATAGCGCGCAGCCGCGGCAGCGACGTTGGCGCGGCGCCGGTTGCCATCAAAAATAGGCAAGCTGAACGCAACCGGACCCACCGTCCAACTGCTCAAGTTAAAGTTACCGTCAGCGGTCTCGAAGCGATTGCGTCCAATACTGCCGGATAAGGACAAGCGCGGGTAACGGCGCGCCTCGGCGCTGCCCACTTCGCTACTCGCCGCAGCAACCTGCTGAGCCGCGGCATACACATCAGGCCGTTGCGCCAGTGTGGCGGCCGGAAGCTCGGTGAGCGGCACCGGTGCGGGCAACGGCAGCGCGACAGAGACACCCTCGAGTTGGGTGCGGAGATCACGCTCATCGAGACCGGTCAGCATGACAAGCGCCTTGACATCGACATCGCACTGCGCGCGTAGCGCCGTCACCTGGCTGCGACCATCCGCGACACTGGCGCGCGTGAGCGCCGCGTTCGCAGCCGACTGAAACCCAGCGTTTGCTGCTAACTCTGTCAAGCGAGCGATCTCTGCGCGCGACGTCACGTCGGCCTCTGCAAGCACCAGCAAGCGACGACAAGCGCGAAATGCGTAGTACTGATTCGCCGTCTCGGCCGCCACCGAGACCCTGGCCTCGTGCCAACTCGCCTCGGCGCCCTGAGCACGGCGCTGCGCCGCATCTAGCGCCATGCGGTTGGCGCCGAACACATCAATCTCCCAACTCGCCTGAACTGAGCCTTGATACACATTACCGCCCGGGAAAGGCGGAAACGCACTGCGCCGCTGCGCGCTGACGCCGGCGTCTACCGTCGGCCGTAATGGGCCGGCAGCGGCCAAGCGCTCCGCGTTGGCCTGAGCAATGCGTGAGCGAGCCGCGCTGATGCTACTGCTGGCCGCTTGCGCTGCATCGATCAGCACCAGCAGCACGGGGTCTTGCTGCTGCCGCCACCAATCTGCCAGCGAGGCGATCTGGCCATCATGCGCCAACGCGCCCTCGCCCGGCAATGGTGCAAACCAACGCGCTGGCATTGCCGCCACGGGCTTGGCCGACGGCATCATGCTGCTTACACTGCCGCAGGCGCTCAGCAGTGCAGCGAGCAGAGTGGCAATCAGCAAGGCGCGCGCTGTGCGCGGCAGGAACGGAAGTGAGTGCATGAAGGTCTAGTGTAAGAGCCGTGCGCATTCTGCCAGTATCTGAATGCTAACGTCGATCACGCGCGTTATTTTTTGGTCACGGTGGAATCTGACCATGCGCTGGCAGACGCGCCGGCGCTCGGGGTAACATAAGCACTCCAAACAACCAAGCAAGGAGCCCGCTATGATGAAGAATGTCGGAGAGACCGACCGCGCCCTGCGCGTGTTTATCGGTGTGTTGCTGATTCTGCTGTCGCTGCTGAATGTGATCGGCCCATGGGGCTGGCTGGGGCTGCTGGCGGTCGCCACTGGGTTGCTCAGGGTATGTCCCGCGTACAGCGTACTGGGTCTGCGGTCTTGCCCGGTGCAGCAAAGTACCGACCACGCCTAAGCAAGCACCGCGACACTGAGGGCAGCGCGTTCAGCCGCGTCGAGCACGGCGCGCTAGATCTTGATGCCCTCGATCTCGATCAGCCGCGCCAAGCTGTTTTCCAGAATCCCGCGCGCCATCGCCGCCGACTGATTCAGTTGCGCGTGTAGCTGAGCGTCTTCGACGTTGCGGTTGGCGCACTCGCTGCTGTACTGCTCGAACGCCGCCAGGTTGATGATCAGCTCGGCTAAATGATTCGGACACTCGCAGGCAATCGTTCCGGACAGGTTCGCCACGCGAGCCAACTGCGCGTTATCAAAACGCCGCGGCTGCAACGCAGCTACGGGTGGCTGTGCCGTGCTATGCATGAGGTTGATTGACGACCGGGGGAACGCGCAGCACACGCGATAAACCTCGGAAGCCGTCACCATGCCCTTGAGGCAAATGATTCCCGCACGCTCAAGTTGCTCTACCGAGGCGCGTGTCGCGAACTTGTAGATCACCAAGCCATGAATGCCGCCGGTGTCGAGCAAGGCTTTTCTGATCTGGTCGAGCGACTTTTCATTGATGGTCACTATATCGAATACCACCACATCGGCTTGCTTGTCGATAGCACTGCCGACGTGGCCGGTGCCGCGATCGACGATTTCAATATCTTCAAACCGCAGCAGATCGGGACCAATACGCAGGCGCAGCGTGTCGTCTAAAAACATGACCCGCCGCTTGAAGCGTGGCGGTGATTTTTGCTCCGGCATCACGCTGCCCGACGCGTTCAACATATCTCGCAAGCGATCAATCGGCAGCTTGGCGACGCTACTCACCGCATGGCCGCGCTCTGTGAGTTGCTTCACCAACGAGACTTTGAGAATGTCGCCCTCTGAATATAAACGTCGCCCGGTGTCGGTCCGCTCGGGCACGATCAGCTCGTAGCGCCGCTCCCATACGCGCAAGGTCTCGGGGTGCATTTGCGTGCGGCGTGCCACCACGCCAATGCTGTACTGGTGCTTGCTGTCTGCTTCCATGTTGGTCTCGGTCTCGCAGGCTTACACATGCAAATATTCTGGTAGCGGCCAGAGCGTGTAAACGATCTGCGCACAGTATTTGCAAATGCTTTGTTTATATATTTAAGCTACCGGGCCGGATATTAGCATCAACAAATTCAAAATTACATCGTATAAAATCTTGTTTTAGTGATTTTCATCGACTTTATTAATAAGTTTTTAATATTTTTGATAATTTATATTGTCAAAATAAATATTTATTGGGCTTTTTGACCATTTTATTGATGTTTCGTTTAATTTAAAGCTTGACATAGCCTGGTCAGAAGCTAAACTGTGCCCAGCTAGATTAATCACCCGCTCTGACCGGAGAAAAATATGCTCAAGCAGATCGCACTCGTTGTCGCACTAGTAGCTAGCAGCGCCGCCGTCGCCGGCAGTGCTGGCACCACCGCCATCATTTCCGATAAAGAAGAAGTCGTGACCTTCACCGTGGCTGACAACACCTGGGCTGTTGTTGCCGCAAACAGCACCAAAGGCCTGACCAAGATGCGCGAATTCCATGACATGGGCGATGCGGGCGTTCAGCAGATTGATTACGTCGTCAACTGCAGCAACCGCAAACTTTCGATGGCCAACTTCCAGGTGCTAACTGAGATGAGTGCAAAGACCGAAGTCGCCGATCGCAGCATGGGCGACCTGAAGTTTTACCAGCCTGTGATTCAGCACGACATCAACATTGTTGATAACGTCTGCGGTGGCCGCTTGGCGATGAACAAACTGCGCGCAATTAACTGATCGCAAGCTTCTGCCTGAGTCGAAAACGCCGCCATTTGAACTGGCGGCGTTTTTGTTTATTGATCGCGATGCAAACTCACGCCTGGTGTTGATACTCGAGTAAATGCGCAAGATCGACATACTGCAGCGCGTTAATGTGCGTGCTCTCCAAAATCACATGGGGTGCTACACCAGCGTCAAACGCCTCTTTCCAGCGCAACGCACACAGACACCACCGATCGCCAGCAACCAAACCGGGAAAGCGGTACTCTGGTCGGGGTGTACTCAGGTCATTGCCGCGTTGACGCGAGAAAGTCAAAAATCCATCGGTCATCTCAGCGCAGACCACGTGCGAGCCTCTGTCGCTTGCATCCGTATTACAGCAGCCGTCGCGGAAGTATCCGGTCATTGGCTCGGTCGAACAAACTTGCAGCGGTGTACCGAGTACATTGATGGCCATGAGACGTTTTCCTTAATCAAGAGATCATCATGAATACACAACTCACACGCTGGATTATATTGCTGGCGATAATGCTACCCTGCTTTTCAGGTGCGCAAGAGACCGGTTGGATTACCGATAAGAACGGCTGCAAAATCGTGAACATTGCGCCGCAGGATGGCGAGAGCGCTGACTGGACTGGTGAATGCCGTCAAGGTTTCGCACACGGCGATGGCACCCTTACCTGGTCGGTAGCTGGCGTGGTCACCGAGGTTTACCAAGGCAGCATGGCGGACGGCTATGCCGAGGGCCAAGGCAAACTGTGGCGACGCGGCGGCGCCTATGTCGGTGAATGGAAACGTAGCCTGCAGCACGGACGCGGACGCTACGAAGACGAAGATGGCAGCTGGTACCAGGGCGAATGGGCCGAGGGCGTGCCACACGGACGCGGCAAAATGCGCACGCCCGATGGTCAGGTACTCGATGGCGAGTGGAATAAAGGTGGATGGGTAGAGCCCGATGCAATGCCAAACAGAACCTGACACCGGCCAACGCGTGTCAATCGTGCGCGCCCGGTATTTGGCGGCCACAGTGACCGCACTCACTGTTTTGCAAACGCTGCGCGCGCCACGAGCGATATGAAGCGGTAGGTACTTGATCATGGCACAAGCAACCCAGACCCGTGATGTAGTCGTGCTCGGCGCCGGGATCGTCGGCACAACGCTCGCGCTGAAGCTGCAAGCGCTTGGTCATGACGTGACTCTGGTAGACAAAGATCACCCGGGCGCGGCCACAAGTTTCGGTAACGCCGGACTGATCGAGCGCTCTGCCGTGTTCCCTTACGCTTTTCCGCGCGATCTGCGCACGCTGCTCGCGTATGCGTTGCAGCGCTCAACTGCGGCCCATTATCACTGGCAAGCGCTGCCCTCTTTGCTGCCCTATCTGGCAGGCTACTGGGGTCACTCATCTGCAAGCAAATATCCGGCGGCGATTAGAGGCGCGCTGCCCCTCATCGAGCACAGCTGGTCAGAGCATCAGCCACTCATCGAAGCCGCCGGCGCATCTGCGTTAGTGAATCAACATGGTTGGATCAAGGTGTGGCGCAGCGCTGGCGCAGAAGCAATCGCGCTACGACAAGCAGAGCAAAGCCGAGACTATGGTTTGCGTGTACGAGTTTTATCTGCTGCAGAGTTGCGAACGCTAGAGCCGAATGTCAGCGCAGTTGCACAGGGCGGTGTGCACTACCCAGACTCGCGTCAGATTCAAGATCCGTACGATCTGACACTGGCATATTTGCGTTTATTCGAGCAGCGCGGTGGTCATTTTTTGCGCGGCGACGCCGAAACACTCTCGAGCCATGCCGATCTTTGGCGAGTGACCACCAGCATTGGGCAAGTAGATGCCCACCAAATTGTGATCGCGCTGGGCCCATGGGGTGAGTCGCTCGCGCGTCGCCTGGGCTATCGCTTGAACATGGGCGTCAAGCGCGGATACCACATGCACTTTGATAGCGCGACCGCCGCGCTCTCGCATGTCGTGGTCGATGTTGATCATGGGTACGCATTAGCGCCTATGAAAAAAGGCATACGCCTCACCACGGGTGCCGAGTTCGCTTTTCGCGACGCAGCGCCGACCCCGGTGCAACTCGATACCTTGGAGCCGATTGCACGGCGGCTGCTGCCGATTGGCGCGCGACTGGAGTCTGCGCCATGGCTTGGTGCGCGACCCTGTACAGCCGACATGCTGCCGATTATCGGGCCTGCATCCAAGCATCGGGGTTTGTGGTTTTGCTTTGGTCATGCGCACCACGGTCTGACGCAGGCAGCATCCAGCGGCCGCCTGCTGGCAGAAATGATCAGCGGACGCGATCCCTATATCGATCCGTCACCGTACCGCGTGGATCGATTTTGAAGCGCTGAACCGCTCGACTCAAAGATGTAAATACGCCATCCCGCCGAGAATTAAACCGAATCCAGCTAGGGTGTACATCGCAATCTCCATCCCACGACGACGTGTAAGCAGCGCAATCGCCGCGAGTGCGATCGATACCTGAATGGCGGTGGTGGCTTGCGCCCAGCGATGATGCTCGTGCATTTGTGACTCGGATTTTGTGTCCCAATCGAGCGAGTCTTTTTCTAATGCCTCCGCTTTGGCTTTGATTTCCTGTTTCTCGGATTTATAGCGCTCAATCGAGTCAGTATAGCGTTGCTTGCGATCAGGCTGCGTCACAATATCGAGCGATAGCTCGGCCAGATTCTGCTTGCTGCTTTTAGCCTGATAATAATTCCATTGATTAGATGCCTCGGTTTTCTTGATCGCTGCATTATTCTTGAACAGCGCGGCGTTCGCCTGCGTGTAACCGCCCATGTATGAAAATACGGCACCAACTGTAGCTAGCAAGGCAGTAGCGACCGCCATACTGGTTAAGCCGTTGGTGTGACTGGCATGCTCGACCTCATGGTCGTGCGGTCCGTGCACATGAAATCCACCCTCTGACATGACTTTCCCCCTCTTTTTTATGAATGGTAGGCGCGCTAGCGTATCATCTCGGCATCGTTCACAGAAAACTCCCGCCGAGACGTACCGTGAAACAAACGATTATTACCTTGGATATGGAGGGCGTGCTAACGCCAGAGATCTGGATTGCTGTTGCAGAAAAAACCGGCATTGCCGAGCTGCGCCGTACAACGCGCGACGAGCCTGATTATGACAAGCTCATGAAAGGCAGGCTTGCGCTGCTTGATCAGCATGGCCTGAAGCTGTCGGATATCCAGACAGTCATCGCTACTCTGCCCTTGCTGCAAGGCGCCAAAGCCTTCATGGATCAATTACGGGCGGATTTCCAGGTAATTATCCTGTCCGACACATTTGAGCAATTCGCTACGCATTTCATGCAGCAACTGGGCATGCCGGCGCTACTCTGCCACACCTTGGTTGTTGAGGACGACCGGATCACCGACTACCGTCTGCGCATACCTGATCAAAAGCGCAAGGCAGTCGCTGCATTCAAAAGTTTGAACTATCGTGTGATCGCTGCCGGCGACTCGTTTAACGACACCACCATGCTAGCTGAGGCTGACGCAGGCTTTTTGTTTCATGCGCCAGATAATGTGATTGCGCAATTCCCGCAATTTACAGCCGTGAATGAATTTGACGCGCTGCTGGCATTAATCCAAAGCGCTGCCAAGGGATAATCAAAATACGGCATGTTCACCCAGATTGGCGTGCTGCCGTCCTGCGATTAATTGGTCGTAATAATCAAACAAAGTTTGCTCACCATAGGATGGTGTCGCCGCTGCATCGTAGCGCGCGCTTGCCTCATCCCACAGCAACATGGATTCAGTGGCGTAGTAACGTCCGATTTTGGCGAGCTCTGCTTTGTCGGCAAGTGACGGCAGCAGATAAGCAGCGAGCGATAAGCCGTGAATGATGACATCCATCAGCGCAACCGGAACCCGGCGATACCGCGGGGTCATACGAAGGTGTTTGAATAAATACTCGGCTTGTTGCAAGGGCGTGATGGCCTCGCCCGGACCGCCGATAGGCAAAATCGCATGATGCATGCGCACGTCTTCAATACAACTCGCCATATAGCTCGCCAGATCATGATTACTGATCGGTTTACACGCAGTGAGCTGCCCATCACCAAACAACAAAAAGGGTTTGCCCTCGCGTATGCGCTTGAGTTGGCCAGACAATGACTTGAAAAAAGCCGTGGGGCGTACGATGCTATAGCAAAGACCAGATTCAATCAGTTCACGCTCGAACGCCAGCTTCGCACGCTGAAATGCCAATTGCGGCTTTTGCACGCAGATAGCAGACAGCAGGACGATATGTCGAACACCTGCAAGGCGCGCCTGGCTAAGCAGCGCTGAGTGCATGCCGTAGTCAATCTTCCAGGCATCTGCCGGCGCGCCTGTTCGAGACGCCAGGCAAGAAACGATCACCTCGATCTGCTCGCGCTGAAGTGCTTCGGCACTGATAAATGCATCAAGCGCATGTCCGACAAAAACAAGATCAACCCCGGGTAAGAGCGCACGAATCCGATCTTGACCCAGGGCGCCTTTAAAGCCAGCCGATGTGCGTACCGGGCAAGTAACGTGATAACCCCGCTCTGCTAATGCCTTTGCCACGGCTTGTCCGATGGTACCGGTGGCACCAAGTAGCAGCACCCGCATCAGTGCTCCAGTGCTCTCGATTGAATCGCGGCGGTTAACAATGTCAGCCGCCGGATGAGGTGTCGCGTCACGCTTTGGCGTTGTACAGCACGCCTTTCAGGTTTTCGATGGAATGCGCAACGCGGATCACCGCCTCGGGGGGAATCTGCCGCACGACATCGCCACTGGTTTTGTCGGTGACGGTAATAACAAAGGTGTTGATTCTGCGGTCAACACCAAAGCGCAGATTACGGTCATCTGCCTGCATCTGCCGGTTCAGCTGATCCACCACCTGCTCATACTGCTGCACCATTTTTTCGGCGTCGGTAGGTAACTGAGCGCGCGGCGACGGCACATCGACCGGCGCGCGCGGCGGGGTCAACATGCCCTGAGCTTTGGCCGCCTTGAGCGCCTGTGGCGTCATGCTGCTTGAAGGCGCAGGCATGGCCGGCATCTTCGCTAAAGACGCGGCGGCCGGATTAACCGAGGGCTGATCGACAACGATATTCATAGCTAGTGCTCCAGTGACGGCACTACAGCGCTCATGACAACTCGCCCAATGGCTCCAAGGCATGAGGCAAACGCGTAAGTTTACTCCATTAAAAATCGGTAATCATCTCAAAGTGAATAACAAAAAAGCAATTTTTATAGAAATGCTTTGTCGGACTTTGGCCCCAATAAAATAGCTTCGCCGCATCGCTTCAAGAGCATCTCTGCAAGCGCATTACAATGATTACAATGCGGTCGTTGCTTGATATTCAAACCGAATAAGGACCTCCCCCATGAAAATCGCTGTGGCCGGCGCCGGCTATGTCGGCTTATCGATCGGCGTGCTGATGGCGTTGCGGCATGAGGTCCGAGTGCTTGATATTAATGCGGAGCGTGTTGACGCAATCAACCGCAAGCATTCCCCGGTCG
>Ga0194116_10004658_pt1 | contig 15595 bp, 15 predicted proteins | sample TA2MahsurfametaG_4_FD_148617 | JGI IMG/M metagenome (GOLD analysis project Ga0194116, IMG submission 148617) | Freshwater microbial communities from Lake Tanganyika, Tanzania - TA2015008 Mahale S9 surface | ecosystem: Environmental > Aquatic > Freshwater > Lake | place: Tanzania: Lake...
TTACACGGCGAGGGTCGGGGGTTCGATCCCCTCAGCACCCACCATCGGTTGGAGCGGTAGTTCAGCTGGTTAGAATACCGGCCTGTCACGCCGGGGGTCGCGGGTTCGAGTCCCGTCCGCTCCGCCAATTCTTGTGCTTTTACGCACGCACACCTATCCTTGTTCAACTTTGAACACGAGAGTCGCTCTCGCGCCGCTGGGGCTATCTCGTTCCGGTTTGGCGGTAGCGTGCTTGCAACCTCCCAATTGAACTCCAAATCAAAAATCCAAGAAGAAGCGCGGTTTCAGATTCTGCGCTTACTTCACGATAACCCTGAACTTACTCAGCGCGAGTTGGGCGAGAAGGTGGGCATAAGCCTTGGCGCTGTTAACTACTGTTTGTCTGCGTTAGTCGACAAAGGGCTGGTAAAGGCTACTAACTTCTCTCGTAATAAAAAAAAGCGACAGTATTTGTACGTTCTGACTCCGCTCGGTGTCGCGGAAAAGCTCTCACTCGTCGGTGTTTTATTAAAGCAAAAACGCGCTCAGTTTAAGGCATTAAGGTCTGAAATCGAGGTTCTTAGCGCAGAGTTCTCCGTCGCCTACCTTGCGGAAAGTCAGGAAAATTCGGCTCTCGCTAATCCTCTTCCCTCCCCAAAACTTGTGAGGGGATGCACGGACGAGATATTTCTAGGAGAGATTAGTGAATAACGTTGCGCTAATAACGGGCGTCACCGGTCAAGACGGCGCCTATCTTGCAGAACTGTTATTGCAGAAAGGATATGAGGTCCACGGAATAAAACGCCGAACGTCGCTATTTAACACCGATCGCATTGATCACTTATACCAAGATCCGCATATTGCCGATCGGAAATTTGTTTTGCACCATGGCGACTTAACCGATTCGACTTCGCTTATAAGGATAATTCAGCAAGTGCAGCCGGATGAGATTTATAACCTTGCTGCTCAGTCGCACGTGGCGGTGTCGTTCGAGGAGCCTGAATACACCGCCAATTCCGATGCGTTGGGTGCGCTTCGCTTGCTGGAAGCCATTCGCATTCTCGGCCTGGAGAAAAAGACTCGGTACTATCAGGCAAGCACCTCCGAACTTTATGGCCTCGTTCAAGAGATACCGCAAAAAGAAACCACGCCCTTTTATCCGCGTAGTCCCTATGCGGTGGCCAAACTGTACGCCTATTGGATCACGGTAAATTACCGCGAGGCCTATGGGGTTTACGCCTGTAACGGCATTCTTTTCAATCATGAGTCACCGATTCGCGGCGAAACATTTGTCACCCGCAAAATCACTAGGGCGCTCGCTCGAATCACGCTAGGCCTCCAAGATAAGCTATACCTCGGAAATCTTGACGCCAAGCGTGACTGGGGCCATGCCAAAGACTACGTGCAGATGCAGTGGTTAATGCTTCAACAGATGATTCCCGAAGATTTTGTCATCGCGACTGGCGAACAACACTCGGTGCGTGATTTTGTGGGTGCAGCAGCAAGCGAGCTAGGAATGTCTATCAGTTGGCGCGGCGAGGGCGTCCATGAGATTGGTTATGTAAACGGAAAAGAGGTTATAAAGGTCGATCCTCGATATTTCCGCCCCACGGAAGTCGAAACGTTGTTGGGCGATGCGAGCAAAGCGCGTTTGAAATTGGGATGGACTCCGAAAATCAGTTTCAAAGAACTTGTCTCAGAAATGGTTCGGGAGGATCTCAAAAGCGCTGAGCGTGATGAGCTCGTAAAGCGCCACGGCTACAAGCCGATGGATTTTCACGAGTGACCGCTGCGTGAGTGGACCTAAGATCTACGTGGCTGGCCATCGCGGGATGGTGGGCTCGGCTATTTTGCGTGTATTGAAGACGACGGGGCAAGACAACCTCGTCACTCGCACCCGTGCAGAGCTGGATTTGACAAACCAGGCACAAGTTCAAGCTTTTTTCGAGCTTGAGCGGCCAGACCAAGTGTATTTGGCTGCTGCAAAAGTGGGTGGAATCCATGCCAACAACTCCTACCCGGCAGAGTTTCTTTATGAAAACATGATGATCGAGGCGAATGTGATTCACGCTGCGTTTAGAAGCGGTGTCAAGAAGTTGCTATTTCTTGGTTCCAGTTGTATTTACCCAAAGCTTGCGCCCCAGCCCATGGCGGAAAATGTATTACTCACGGGTGTTTTGGAACCCACCAATGAGCCTTACGCGATCGCCAAGATTGCCGGAATCAAGTTGTGCGAGAGTTATAATCGCCAGTATGGAGCCAGCCACGATATTGACTACCGCAGCGTGATGCCTACCAACCTATATGGCCCGGGTGATAACTACCACCCAGAAAATAGCCATGTGATTCCCGCTCTTATTCGACGCTTTCACGAGGCCAAGGTTAAGGGAGAGCCTAGAGTGATGGTGTGGGGCTCAGGTAATCCCAGAAGAGAGTTTTTGTATGTGGATGACATGGCTCGCGCTTCGATCCATGTCATGAACCTAGACCCCAGTGAATATCAGGCCCACACCCAGGCTATGTGCAGTCACATCAATGCCGGTTGTGGGGCAGACCTCAGTGTCGCAGAACTGGCCAAAACCATTCAGGCGGTGGTGGGGTATGAGGGAGGAGTGGAGTTTGATGCTAGTAAGCCTGATGGCAGCCCAAGGAAGTTGATGGACAGTGATCGCCTGAGACAACTTGGGTGGCGGCCGAAGGTGGTTCTTGAAGAAGGCTTGGCCAAGGCGTATCAGGATTTTCTGGACCGTTTATGCTGAGAAAGCTGCTGCAATTATTGACCCTCCCTGAACGCAAGCGCGCGGGTTTGCTGCTGGGGATGATTCTAGTTACGGCGTTGTTAGACATGATCGGAGTGGCCTCGATCATGCCATTCATGGCGGTGCTGGCGAACCCGGAGCTGGTGGAAACCAACGCGATTCTTAAAGCCTCCTACGTCGCCTCAAGCAACCTCGGCGTGAATACTCCCGAGCAGTTTCTGTTCGCGCTGGGCTTGCTCGTCTTTATACTGCTGGTGGTCTCGCTGACGGTCAAGGCGCTGACCACTTACGCGCAACTGCGCTTTACCTTAATGCGCGAATACAGTATCGGCAAACGCCTAGTGGAAGGCTACCTGCACCAGCCCTATAGTTGGTTTCTCAGCCGCCACAGCGCAGATTTAGGCAAAACGATCCTCTCAGAAGTCAGCACGGTCGTCCTCGGCAGCATGACACCAATGATGAACCTCATTGCCCAAGGCGCGGCCGCCGCTGCCTTGCTTATGCTCTTGATCCTGATCGACCTCAAGCTTGCGCTCATCGTTGGACTAACGCTCGCTACTGCTTATGCGCTCATCTTCAAAGCTACCCGCGGCTTGCTCGCCCGTATGGGCACAGAGCGCGTAACAGCAAACCAAGAACGCTTCACCGCTGTCAGCGAGGCGTTTGGGGCCTCTAAAGAAGTCAAGGTCGGCGGGCTGGAGCAAGCCTACATTCAGCGCTTCGCCGACCCTGCGCGACTTTATGCTCGCCATCAAGCTACAGCGCAGGTCATCAGCCAACTTCCACGCTTTGCCTTGGAAGCTATCGCCTTTGGCGGCATACTGCTGGTGGTGCTGTATCTGATGGCGCGAAGCGGCAGCTTCGCCAGCGCCCTGCCCATCATCGCGCTCTATGCCTTTGCCGGCTATCGCCTGATGCCCGCTCTGCAGCAGATTTATGGCGCGGTCATTCAACTGCGCTTCGCTGGCGCGGCGCTCGACGCCCTGCACGCCGACCTGATGAGCCTGCAACCCGCGCGCCCAAGCCCAAGCCAAGACGCCCTACCGTTTGGCCAAGTTATCATGCTTAACAAGGTTCAGTATCGCTACCCGAACGCTCCGCGGCCAGCGCTGAAAAATCTCACTCTGGCCATCCCTGCTCGAGCCACGGTTGGACTAGTTGGCGCCACCGGTAGCGGTAAAACCACTACGGTGGATCTGATCCTCGGCCTGCTGGAACCCCAAGAAGGCACGCTTGAAGTGGACGGAAAAGTAATCGCCGAGCATAACAAGCGCGCTTGGCAGCGCACCATCGGTTATGTTCCTCAGCAAATTTATCTCGCGGATGACACGGTGGCAGCCAATATTGCGTTCGGTTTGGACGCTAAAGACATTAACTACGCCGCTGTGGAGCGTGCCGCCAGAATCGCTAACCTACATGATTTCGTTCTTAACGAACTGCCGCAGAAATACCAAACCACTGTGGGCGAGCGCGGTGTGCGCCTCTCAGGCGGGCAACGTCAGCGTATAGGTATTGCCAGAGCGCTTTACCATAACCCGCAGGTGTTGATTTTGGATGAGGCTACCAGCGCTTTAGATAACCTCACTGAAAAAGCGGTGATGGAAGCGGTACATAACCTTGGTCACGAGATAACGATCATCCTGATCGCGCATCGGCTGAGCACTGTGAAAGCTTGCGATCAGATATTTTTGCTGGAGAAGGGTGAACTCAAAGCACAAGGGAAATTCGATGAACTCACCGCGGCAAGCGAGCGGTTTCGGGGCATGGCGGCCGCGGGGTAAGAGCCTCTCAAGCGGGCATTGCTAGGGTGTTTGTTAAGTCTCTTTAAAATAAGGACCAGAGATTTTTTTGGCTTCGGACGATGAGAAAATCCAATGAGTCTATTTAAAAAGTCAATTCTTATAACCGGAGGTACGGGTTCTTTCGGTAAAGCATTTATTCGTTCTATTTTGCGTCAATACCCTGATATTCCCAGAGTAGTAGTCCTCTCGCGTGACGAATTGAAGCAATTTGAAATGTCCCAGGCATTTCCGCCGGATCGATACCCATCTCTGAGATTTTTTATCGGTGATGTTCGTGACCAGAGTCGACTGAGAAGAGCTCTCGAGGATATTGATGTGGTCGTCCACGCAGCCGCGCTCAAGCAGGTGCCCGCCGCCGAGTACAATCCATTTGAGTGTATTAAGACCAACATTCTCGGAGCCCAAAATCTAATTGAGGCATGTCTCGACTCAAAGGTGGAGCGCGTTGTCGCCCTCTCGACTGATAAGGCAGCCGCTCCCTTAAACTTATACGGCGCCACCAAACTCTGTTCAGATAAGTTATTTGTCGCCGCCAACAATATCCGTGGTAACCGCCCGATTCGGTTTAGCGTGGTTCGTTATGGGAACGTAATGGGTAGCCGCGGATCTGTAATCCCGTTTTTCATGAGCCGCCGTTCTAGCGGCGTATTGCCTATCACTCATCCTGATATGACGCGATTTAACATTTCTTTGCAGGAGGGGGTCGACATGGTCCTCTGGTCGGTCGAGAACGCACTCGGCGGTGAGATTCTTGTTCCGAAGATACCCTCATATCGTATTACAGATGTTGCCACGGCCATTGATCCCGACTGTCGACAGGAAATCGTTGGGATACGGCCGGGAGAAAAGATTCATGAGGAAATGATTACTGCGGGCGATAGCTTTAATACCGTCGATCTTGGGCGTTATTACGCGATATTGCCGGTTTCCGCGGGCTACTCGTTGGATGAATACTGCCGTCTTCAGGGTGGTGAACCGATAGCTCCGGGTTTTTCCTATAACAGCGGCACCAACCCCGATTTCCTTTCGGTTGAAAAACTCCGCGAGTTGATCAAGGCGCATGTTTCTTCGGGCACGATGGTCGACTGAGCCTGTCGCCTTATGGATTTTGTTCCTTACAGTTGCCAAGACATTGATGACGCAGACATTGCTGCAGTCGTCGCGGCTCTAAAGTCAAATTTTCTAACGCAGGGGCCGCGGCTTGTCGAGTTTGAAGCTCGGTTTGCAGCGGTGCACGAGGCCGGCGAGGCAATTGCTGTGGCGAATGCGACTGCTGCGTTGCATATCGGCTGCTTGGCTTTAGGTGCCGGTCCTGGGGTGCGCGTTTGGACCACGCCGAACAGCTTTCTCGCTTCGGCTAACTGCGCTCTTTATTGTGGTGCGACTGTCGATTTTGTTGACATCGACCCGATCACTAGAAACATTAGTGTCGGTGACTTACGGACACGCTTAGAGACCGCTGCTGCTCGCGAACAACTACCCGGAATTGTGATCCCGGTAGACTTTGCAGGCTTGCCTTGCGACCTTCGTGAGATACGCGCTCTCGCCGACCATTTCGGATTCCGAGTTCTGCAGGACGCATCGCACGCTACCGGAGCAAGCTATCTCGGTGCGCCTGTCGGGAGCCAATATGCGGATGCGACAGTTTTTAGTTTTCATGCCGTAAAAATCGTGACCACGGCTGAAGGGGGTATCATCACTACTCGCGATAGGTCGCTAGCACATCGACTTCGGCTGCTCCGATCGCATGGCATGACGCGCGATCCTTCGACGATGCGAGGAGCGCCGCATGGCCCGTGGTATTACGAGCAAATCGATCTGGGTTTCAACTACCGAATGACGGATCTACAGGCTGCACTCGGTATCTCCCAATTGGCTAGGCTCGCGGCGATGTATGAAAAACGCGCCGCTATTGCGGACAGATACGATAAAGCCTTTCGCGGGCTCCCGTTGCGCCTCCCGGCCCGTTCCTCCGACCGAGTCTCCGCTTGGCATCTTTATGTCATTGAGTTGGACGTTGAATTGACCCAAGTGACTCGGGCTCAGCTCTTTGACGATCTGCGTTCAGCTGGTATCGGAGTCAACGTCCATTACATCCCGATCCATACCCAGCCGTACTATCGAGACCTAGGGATTAAGTTGGGCGACTTCCCCGCGTCAGAAGCCTACTACAGCGGCGCGATTTCATTGCCCATATTCCCGCAGATGACCGAGTCGCAGCAGGATCGGGTCATTGATGTGGTCGGTCGGCGGCTTATCGCTTGAGGAGGTGTTTCGAGTGCGGATAGCAATTATCCCGGCTCGAGGCGGTAGCAAGCGAATTCCGCGGAAGAACATTCGCATGTTCGCCGGTAAACCGATGATCGATTACGCCATTAGTGCGGCGCGCAGGAGCGAGCTGTTTGATCACGTCATTGTCTCGACGGATGATCCAGAAATTGCTGAGATATCGATATCTTTAGGCGCCGCGGTTCCATTCACGAGGCCGCCGGAGTTATCGGACGATCATACACCCACCGTGCCGGTGATCGCTCATGCGATTCGTCAGTGTCAGATGATTGGTTTGGACCCGGCGCACGTATGCTGCATCTACCCTGGGGTTCCGTTCATTCGCGCCTCAGACCTTGCGGAGGCCTTTCAGTTGTTGTTGAAGCGCGACGGATCTGGATACGCGTTTCCGGTGACGCCGTTCCCCGCTGCAATCCAGCGAGCGCTTCGGCGCTCGTCTGATGGCAGTGTCGAGCCGTTCGATTCTCGCTACGTGAACACTAGGACGCAGGATCTGGAGCCGGCGTACCATGACGCTGGGCAGTTCTATTGGGGTGGCGTGTTGGCCTGGTTGGGTGGCCTCTCCGTCCACGCTCACGGTGCTGCCATTGTGTTGCCTGAATGGCGTGTAGTCGATATCGACACAGAGGATGATTGGCAAAGGGCCGAGATCATCTTCGGAGCAATCCGCGACGGATCGGTCGGGGGAATGACGTGATCGTCATTATTCGCGCTGACGCAAACAGTGGCATTGGCTTGGGGCATGTGGCGCGATGTTTGTCCCTTGCGGAGGCGTTGGCCGTATTTGGTTGTCGAGTGATCATGGTATCCGCGTCTGCACTTCCTGTTGTGCTTTTGTCCAAGGCGAAAGGGGTAGTGGAGTGTCGGGTCCTGATTGAGCATGAGGACGAGTCGCAGGCTTTCTTCGATACAATTGGCTCGGAAATTCCGGATTGGGTGGTCGTCGATAGCTACAGCATTGATGCCCGTTGGCATTCCGTAGTTCGCCGGAAGTTCGGTTGTCGTCTGCTGGTGATCGATGATCTTGCGGACCGACCCCTTGCGGCAGACATAGTTGTGGACCACAACCTCTCGCGAGACTACCAAGTTAAGTACCGCGACATTGCAACGCCCAGCACGCGAATTCTTTCTGGGCCGACTTATGCATTGATTTCCTCGGACTATGCGGCGGTGAAACCTAGAGAGCCTTCGGCCGTGGTCCGTAGTGTTGGTATCTTCCTGGGTGGTACTGACCCGATTGGTTTGAGTGGCGATTTGCTGAGGATCTGTCGGACGGAGGCCGCGTTCGACGGTGATATAGAACTTGTATCCACTAGCGCGAATGTCCATCTCGACGGTTTGCGACGAGCTTGCGAGGGGTCGTTAAATGTCACCCTTTCGATCGATCTTCCCGATCTGATTGACTTCTATCAGCGACATGACGTCTACATCGGTGCCGGTGGCGGCTCCACTTGGGAGCGTTGTCGCTGTGGAGTGCCTGCGCTAGTGGTGGGTGTCGCTGATAACCAACGTGTGGTGATCGAGGCACTTGGGTCTCTCGGCGCCGCGATCTGTGTATTTTGGCGGGGGCCGTCGGCGCTTGCTGAGATTGGTGCCGGGTTGCGGCGAATTCTAACCGACCACCAGCTACGCAAAAAGATGGTTGCGGCATCGCTCGATTTGGTGGACGGTAATGGGGCTCTCAGGATCGCGGCGGCAATGATGACTTCCTCTCTAAGAGTCCGATCTGCGACTATCGACGATGCTCAGATGATGTACGGGTGGCGCAACCATCCCTCTGTCCGCCGCGTGTCTCGCGACTCAACGCCTATGGATTTCGATTCGCATCTCCGATGGCTCAAGTCCGCGCTTGAGTCGGAGTCGCGTCATGTCATGATCGCCGAAATCAACGGGCGGGGAGTGGGCGTTATCCGTTACGATTATTTATCCGACGGCCACTTAGAGGTCTCGCTGTACTGCGATCCGAGGCTGACTGGTATTGGAATAGGATCGGCGATGTTGAACGCTGGGGAGGGTGAAATGGCCGGTCTCTTAAGCGCTGAGGTCGTCGTCACGGCATTCGTGCTGTCAGGCAATGAATCGTCCGAACGAATGTTTGCACGTGCTGGCTTTGTGGAGCGTGATGGCATTTGGCGAAAGGGGCTCTCCCCAAGTGTGGCACGTCCTTCTCGTCTTCATAGAGGTGGGTGTGCATGAAAATCTCAATCGGCGAGCGGTGCGTCGGCCAAGATGAGAGGCCGTATTTGATCGCAGAGATGTCCGGAAACCATAATCAATCGCTTGCGAGGGCCTTGGAGATTGTCGAGCGAGCCGCGGCTAGCGGCGCTGATGCAGTCAAGCTTCAGACTTACAAGCCTGAAACGATGACTTTAGATCTACGGGCACCAGGCTTTGTGATAGACGATGAAAAAAGTCTTTGGGCCGGTCGCCAGCTTTTCGATCTATATCGTGAGGCATACACTCCGTGGGAATGGCATGAGCCGATAATCAAACGCGCATCCGAGCTCGGCATGCAATGCTTCAGCACGCCGTTCGATGATTCTGCGGTAGGTTTTCTTGAGAAACTCGGCGTTCCGGCGTACAAAATCGCCTCCTTCGAAGCCATCGACATCCCGTTGATTCGAAGGGTGGCGCGAACCGGAAAGCCGGTGATTATCTCGACTGGCATGGCTACCGTGGCAGAGATTGACGAAGCGGTCCGTGCCGTGCGCGGGGAAGGCAACAATCAGATCGTGTTGCTCAAGTGTACGAGCACTTATCCGGCGACGCCGCTGAACACCAATCTTCGGACTATCCCTAGTATGCGCGACACATTTAATTGCGAGGTGGGTTTGTCGGACCACACGATGGGCTGCGGAGTGGCTGTGGCAGCTGTGGCATTCGGGGCGGTCGTCATCGAGAAGCATTTCACCCTCAGTCGCGCGGATGGTGGGGTCGACTCCACCTTCTCTATTGAGCCCGGCGAGTTCCAGACGCTGCGGGTGGAAACGGAACGTGCATGGCAGGGACTGGGGGCGGTGGTGTACGGAGGCACGGTAGACGAGTCCAAGTCCCGCGTTTTTCGTCGTTCTTTGTACATATCGCGAGATATCAAGGCGGGCGACACGTTGACCGAAAGTAATCTTCGTGCGGTACGTCCGGGGTTCGGTCTGCCACCGAGCGTAATCGATGTGGTGATGGGCAAGCGAGTGAACCGTGATCTCGTGGCTGGCACCCCCCTGGCGTGGGAGCATATCGGCTGATTCATGGCGTTTCGCGTAGCAATCATCGGCTGCGGAGGTATCGCTGGCGGATACGACATGGACAGGTTCGATCCGAACCACCCACTTACGCACGCTGGCGCGCTCGCTAGACACAGCGGGTTTTCAATCACAGTTTGCGTTGACCCAGATCGTGAACGTGCCACCCGGTTCGCCTCACGGTGGGGCATATCGGAAACGTTGCCGGATGCCGCGAAACTGCTTGAACGGGCAGAGGGGTTGGATACTGTGGTTATTTGTTCCCCGACGTCGCACCATGGCGTGGACTTGGATGTGGCACTTCGGATGCGTCCGCGACTAGTTGTTTGCGAGAAGCCTATTACTCTGTCTTATGAGACTTCGCGATACTGGGTCGAGCGCTTCGCAGCTGAGGGAATCCCGTTGCTGGTCAACCATACCAGGCGCTGGGCGCCGGATATCGTGCGTTTGGTGGAGGAAATTCGATCGGGCGGTCGTGGCGAGTTGCGGTCTATCTCTGGCGTCTACAACAAAGGTTTAATGAACAACGGAAGCCACATGGTGGATCTGATTCGGATGTTCGTCGATGGCTGTGACGTGATCGGTGTCGGCAACCCAGTGCACGATCACTTCCCTCATGATCCGAGCGTGCCATTCATGCTCCGCAGCAGGGACGGAATCCCGATTACGGTGAACACTTCGCACGCGGCGGATTACGCTCTTTTCGAACTCGAACTTTTCACATCGACGGGAACGGTGAGAATGGAAGCGGGCGGTATGCGTTTCAGAGAGCGGTCAGTGGTTGATAGCGATGAGTTCCCCGGATATCGCGTGCTTGGTGCCGATCGGGTCGCATCGGGGGAATACCGTGGCGCGATGGCAGCCATGGTCGACAACCAGTATCGTTTTTTGACTACCGGGCAGCGTTTGGCCTGCGATGGCGGAACCGCTTTGGATACTCAGCGGCTTTGCGCCGCGATCAAGATGGCGGCGTGACATGCCGAGGAGATTTGAATGAGCGATCGGTTGGCATTATTCGGGGGTGACCCAGTCATCCAGCGGCCGCTGGTATCCTTCAAGAGCATGGGTGAAGAGGAAGCTCTTGCGGCCGCGGAAGTTGTGAGAGGCGGCGTTCTCTCGGCGTACATCGGTGCGCCAGGGGCTGGCTTTATGGGCGGTCCACATGTTCAGCAGTTCGAGGCTGATGGTGCGAAGTATTTTGGGGTTAAGCATGCTATCGCCGTTAACTCTTGGACCTCAGGGCTTATTGCGGCGGTTGGGGCGATCGGCGTGGAACCCGGCGACGAGGTCATCACCACACCTTGGACGATGGCGGCGACAGCGACGGCGATACTGCATTGGAACGCGATTCCAGTATTCGCGGATATAGATGCGTATACTTTCAATATTTCCCCCGATAGCGTAGAGAGGCTCGTTACTCATCGGACAAGGGCCATAATGTCTGTAGACATCTTTGGCCAGTCGGCAGATATGTCCGCATTGCGCAGACTCGCCGACAGACACGGGCTCAAGCTCATCAGCGACACTGCTCAAGCCCCCGGCGCGCGCGTCGGTACTGCGTATACCGGAACCTTAGCGGATATCGGCGGTTTCAGTCTTAACTACCATAAACACATCCACTGCGGCGAAGGTGGGCTGCTCGTCACGAACGACGATTTTCTCGCGAAACGGCTGTGCCTAATCCGAAATCACGCTGAGGCGGTCATCAAGTCCGATGATCCGCTTGAGTTGCGGAACATGCTTGGATTTAACTTTCGAATGGGGGAGATTGAGGCGGCTATCGCATCCGTTCAACTTAGAAAGCTTGACGATCGCATTCGGAGCCGCCAACGGGTCGCACACGAGTTGAACATTGGGCTGTCAGATCTTCCCGGGATCCGCACGCCGACGATCGCTGAAAATGCCACGCATGTCTACTATGTGTATGGAATGACGCTCGACCTCCGTTTGTTGCGGGTGAACCGTGCGCGCATCGTGGATGCTTTAAGGGCAGAAGGCGTTCCTGCGCTTGTGGTGGGATATCAAAACCTCCACCTCTTGCCGATGTTTCGCAACAAGATCGCATATGGTTCAAAGGGCTTCCCTTGGGTTTCCCCCTTTTGCTCTCGAGACTTTAACTACAGTGCGGGGCTATGTCCTGTCGCTGAGAGCCTCCACAATGAGTCTTTTCTGGGGCTCAACATCTGTATGAACGAGTTGCCCCCGGAGGATGTTGGGCTGATCGTCCAGGCATTCCGAAAGGTTTGGGCGCGCTTGGACGATCTAGGCTGAGAGTAGTCGCCCAATGATCCAGTTTTCGGCGCTTACCGGTCGACGGGTGGTTCTACGTCCTTTTGTCACGTCGGACATCGTGCGAAGTTACATTGGATGGCTCAACGACCCTGAAGTGGTACGGTACAGTAATCAGCGTTTTCGTCAGCATGATGCGGAAACGTGCGTTTCTTTTTTCGAGAGTTTCCGGGGGACTGATAATCTTTTCCTCGCTATCGCTGGCGTCGATGAGCGGAGAATTGTTGGAACGATGACAGCTTATCGTAGTCGGTACCACGGTACGGTTGATGTCGGAATCATGCTCGGAGATCGACAGGTATGGGGTCGCGGTTACGGATTTGAAGCATGGAGCATATTAGCCGACTGGCTGCTAGGTGCTGGCGGCATGCGCAAACTCACCTGCGGCACTCTTGCCTGTAACCACGCCATGCGTTCAATTGCCGAGCGCTCCGGTATGCGGCTTGAAGCGATACGCCAAGCGCAAGAAATCGTGGCGGGAACGCCGCAAGATATCGTCTACTATGCAAGATTTAGTACCGATTCTTGATCTGCCGCAGCCTTTCGCCGTTGTAGCTCATGATGCCGGCGCTGCGAATCACATCATCGAGTGGTTGGTGTTGGAGGGCGTGGAATGCCGACCATTCATGGCCGGTCCGGCGGGTCAGGCGTGGGAGCGGCGCTTTCCCAGCCGGCCATGCCATCGTTCGCTCGACGAAGCTCTTGATGGAGCGCGTGCAGTGCTAAGCGGCACCGGCTGGGGGTCCGACCTTGAGCACCGCGCGCGTGCGGCGGGGCGCACCCGCGGTTTGCGTACCGTCGCCGTCTTGGATCACTGGGTCAACTATGAGAAGCGGTTTGAACGGCACGGTGCTCACGTGATGCCGGACGAGGCATGGGTCACCGACCGATGGGCCGCCGACTTGGCGCAGAGATCCTTCCCTGAGCTGGAAGTAAAGCAGAAGCCTAATGCCTACCTTGCGGCGGCCGTACGCGATGTGGCATCGCGCCAGGACTCAGCGGCTGGCACGTTGTTCGTGCTGGAGCCGGTTAGAGAAGATTGGGGCCGTGGCTCACCTGGTGAATTCCAAGCACTCGATTATTTTATGCATCGGCGGGATGTGCTCGGCATCGAACCGAGCGAGCCGTTGCGGCTGCGGCCGCATCCTTCAGACGCACCGGGTAAGTATGATTCATGGGTGACTCGACATGCCGACGAGGGGGTGTGCCTCGATGATTGTGAGTCGCTTTCTGCCGCGATTTCCCGTAGTCGCCGCACGGTCGGCATCCATTCGTATGCGCTGGTGGTGGCAGATGCAGCAGGCCGCGAGGCAGTCTCGGCCCTTCCGCCCTGGGCGCCGGCGTTGTGCCTCCCGCAGCCAGGTATCCAGCAACTGCGCCGGTTATGCGGTGAATCGCCATGAAGTATTGCAGCCGCTGCTTGCAGCCCGACACGCGACCTAACACGGTCTTCACGCCGAAGGGCATTTGCCCAGCATGCGACTATTTCGAGCGCCTTCAGTTCGTGGATTGGCAGGAGCGCTATGAGATCCTGCAGGACCTGCTACTAAAGTTCCCCCGGAGAGATGGTCAGAGCTTCGACTGCATCATCGGGGTCAGTGGTGGTAAAGACAGTACGCGCCAAGCGCTGTGGGTTCGCGATAAACTTGGCCTGAGACCCTTGTTAGCATGTCTAAGTTACCCGCCAGAGCAGGTCACCGAACGTGGCGCCGACAACATCTCAAACCTTATCGAACTGGGCTTCGATGTAGTTGTCTCATTCCCTGCACCAGGGACGTGGCGTCGCCTCATGGCCGAATCGTTTCGGCGCTACACCAATTGGGCACGATCGACCGAGTTGGCGTTGTTCTCGTCTGTGCCCCAACTGGCGATTCGCCACGGTATAAAGCTCATCCTGTGGGGCGAGAATCCTGGGCTTCAACTAGGGGATCTCAAGACACTAGGGCGCACGGGCTACGACGGGAATAATCTGCGTTTTATGAACACGCTGTCCGGCGCCGCTCTCGATTGGATGCTGGAGGCCGGTGCGGACCCGCGGGAACTTCTGCCGTACCGCTACCCGACGCCAGAGGAATTTGATTCCCACGGCCTTCAAATCGTCTATTTGGGTTGGTTCCTTGGTGACTGGTCCCTTGCCAACAACGGGTTGTATTCGACGACGCACGGGCTCCAGGTCCGCACTGACGTGGTCGAGAATACCGGCGACCTCCGCGGTGTCACTTCGCTTGACGAGGACTGGGTCACGCTTAACCAGATGATTAAGTACTATAAGTTCGGTTTCGGGCGGGTCACGGATTACGTCAACGAAGAAATTCGGCTTGGAAATTTAACGCGCGAGGAAGGTATTCGGCTCGTCGAGCGGTACGACGACGCCTGCTCGCCAGAGTATATCCGTGGATTCTCTGATTACATCGGTATCAGTGTCGAGCAGTTCTGGCAGCAAGTACGTGCGGCGGTAAATCCGCGTCTCTTTGAAATAGCTGAGGATGGAGTTATCACGCGGCGCTTCCGTGTCGGTTATGGGTTAGGTGCGGGGACGTGAAACAGCTTCGCACGGTAGGTGTCGTCGATTACGGAGTGGGTAATCACTCGTCGGTGTGGCGGACGCTTCATGCGTTGGGCTACCGATGTCGGGTCACGTCCGACACTGAAGTCTTAGATTCGACAGATCTCATACTACTGCCCGGAGTCGGCGCATTTCCTCCTGCAATTGAGGCGATCGAGACTCGGGGCCTGAGTGAGTATCTCCGCGCACAGGCGCGTAATGGAAAGCCTCTTCTCGGGATTTGTCTCGGCATGCAGCTGATGGCAGATGCATCCTCTGAGTTCGGTCAGACAGCCGGTCTGGGTTTGATACCCGGAAAGGTGCTACCCCTTACGCATGCCAAGTGGCACATCGGTTGGAACACCTTTGAAAGCGTCGGGCGCGATTCGTTATTGCGTTCCATCGATGGTAAGAGTGTCTACTTCAATCACTCGTTCGTTTTCGAATCTCCCGTTGAGTACTGCGTCGGAGTGGCACGCCTCGAGCAGCCGTTTGTAGTAGCGGTTCGTCGCGATAATGTCGTGGGTCTGCAATTCCACCCAGAGAAGAGCCAAGCGACCGGACTTGAAGCGCTAAAGCACGTCATAGACGGTTTGTGTGATGCTTAAGAAGCGGTTGGTGGGTGTAATAACCGTTAGGCGTGGATGGGCAGTCCAGTCCTTCGGATATCGGCGCTGGTTACCCCTTGGCCGC
>Ga0194116_10004659_pt1 | contig 15594 bp, 7 predicted proteins | sample TA2MahsurfametaG_4_FD_148617 | JGI IMG/M metagenome (GOLD analysis project Ga0194116, IMG submission 148617) | Freshwater microbial communities from Lake Tanganyika, Tanzania - TA2015008 Mahale S9 surface | ecosystem: Environmental > Aquatic > Freshwater > Lake | place: Tanzania: Lake Tanganyika...
TGAAATCTCTTTATTAATATTTTTTTTTTTTCCATAGAAATTCACATCAATTTGAAAATCATCTAATTGATTAAAAGGTGAGTTTATATTATTAGTTTTATCATTCGTCTCTTCTTGACCTCCTAAACAATTAAATTTATCAAAAATATGATCATTTTTAATTGTAGGATTGTTTAATATCATTTTTCTTAACTTTTCTTTATCTAATAAATTGGCCAAATTATCTTTCATAATAAGTTTTTGAGATTCGAATGGCAAATTTTCATTCATCTTTATAAATTAATTTAAAAAATTATGAAATTGAATTATTAAAATTAATATTCAAAAAAATTATAATCCATATAAAACCTTAATTGAACATATTTATTTTACAAATATCTAAAAATATTAAATATTTCAGCAAGGACTATTTTTTTAACTTGAACAAATAATAATTTATTATTATAATAAAGCCCTCTTCTAAGATTATTAGAATTTTAAATTATTAAATATCTAACTGTGAATTCATTTTATTTTAGGATTATATAAATTTTTTTATTTGTACAATCTAAGGAATATTATTTTTAAAAAATTCTTCAAATATTACCATATTATTATAAAATTATAAAAAAATTGTAAATATATTGATAAATTCAATTAAATAAAAAATGAAAAAGGACAAAATTAATATCAACATTGAAAATAGCTATCAATTTGTGGAAAAACCAGACTTTAAAACTAATACTGAATTAAAATATTTGATTAAAGAAAATAATTTTGAATCAATAGTATCAAACATGGAAGAAAAAGCAAATATAATATTTAAAAAAGATGTCCTTGAATTTTTGAAAATTTTCAAAACATATAATAATAATAGACACCCAAAATCGCAATGTTTTAACACAAACGACTTTAAACAATTTAATTATAATAGCTTATTTCATTTTGTATATGAAATTTTCACCTCTACTAATTTGACATCTAAGGAAATGGAAATTTTTTCTTTTATACGTAAACGACTTATAAAACCACATTTGAAAGATATTTCTATAAACTTCAATCCAGAACTTGAAAAGAAATTTGAACATTTTTTCTTCAAATTTGAAGATTATTTAGAAATCGAAAAGAAGCCAATGAAGAATTTAATGTTCTTTTTTAATATTTATATACAAAATATTAATACTGAATTAGCTTTTTGCTCAAATTATAATAATAATATTGAAAATAAAGAGAATTTACAAAAAAATTTTAATTATAATAGTGAAAACTCCTTTATAATAATTTTCAGAAGATTAGAATCATTTTTTACATTTATTTCAAACATATGTGATAAAATGAATAAAAAATTGCAAAAATTAGGAATTCTTTCTCAATTGGAAAAATTGGCTCAAATTCTTTTAGGAAAAAGTTATTTACTATTATATAATTTTACATACATTTATTTAATCAATAAAACTAAACCTAAAGACTACCAAATTTTCATTAGTGCATTTGAAAGTTTTATAATGCCAAGCTATAAAAATGGAAAAAGCAATATAAATGAGTTTTTTGACAATAGCTCATATGATAACAAAAAGAATCAAAAAAAAATACATAAAATCAACCAGAATTTAAATAATAACAATTCTTCTAAACAAGTTAATCCCCTTACAATTAGTAAGACATTTGAAGAAAAGACCCTTAACGTAGATTTAATTTATTTGAATAATAAAAATAATTTTTTTGATAATTTTAATAACGTAAATTACATCAATGATAAATCACAGTATGAATTTATAAATAGTGCTTTTACTTTTTCTCCTAAAATTGAAGAATCAAATTTTTACCAAACATCACAATCAAAATCATATGATCAAAATTTCATAAAAACTGCGAAGAATTTTATTGATTTTAATGAAAAAGAAATTTCTAAAAATATTTTAGAAAGTATCTTAAATAAAATAGCCACAAAAGATAAAATTTCTTTGTATGAAAAAAATATTGAAAAAATGGTATTAAATAACAAGAATTCCAATTCAGGCAGATTCGGCTTATGTATTATATGTGAAAAAAAAGCAGATTTTTTTATCGCTAAAAAATATATTCCGATTTGTGGGTTTGAATGTAAAAAGCAATATTTAATAAATAGAATATTTTTCAAAATAAACGACTCTTTTATTCAACTGGTGAATTGTAAGTTTGACAAATTCCTCGAACAAAAAAAGAAGGAGAATTTAGTAAAAGATGATAAATGCAAAGCTTTCAACTTGGAATTTATCGAGATAACACAAATAAACGATAAATATTCTTATATTAAGCAATCGAAAAATGAATCATTTCAAACTAAATCAAGTGAAGATGGATTAAAAGTTTTTAATAAATTCAATAATATAAATACTCCTTTTTTAAATTTTGAAAATTACGAAAATGATTTTTTTAAGCTAGTCAATTTACTTTCAAATTTTACTATCAATCTTATAAATAGATTGATAGAATTTGATATTTCAAATATTAAAATTTCTAATAATCCACAAATATCGTTAATCATGAGAACATTATCTTTTATAATAAAATTTTTCAATAAGTTTTTCCCCAAAAAAATTATTTCTGAAGAGTTTAATAATAAATTTATCTTTATCTTATTAAAATATTTCTACTTCGGCGAACAGATTTACTTAGATTTAATACTAGATTTAGCTTGCGAATACTTTATTTTTTTCAATAATGAAAATAAAGCAAATATAAAATTATTTTTGGAAGAAGGACTCGCTCTACTAGAAAATAAGCAATTTTATACAGAAAAAAGAGTAGTAGGCTTTTTCAATTTAATCAATAAGATTTTGTTTTTTGATAATGAGTCAATTTTCACATTCTTTAAAAATTTTGATTATGAAGAAAATCAGTGTGATTTTTTAAAAACTTTAATTCATATTTATTGTTATAATTACATGGATAAAAGTAGTATGAATAATTTTAATATTGAAAATATAAATATTTTTTCAAATAACGAATCATACAAAGAACCCAAATTTTTTGTAAATCAAATATTTGACGTTATGAGCTTTAATTTAAAAAAAATTTCTAAAATAAATGGAAAAGATACTAATTTTATGCTCAAATTGTGTTCAAACAAGAACTTTATAGTAAATAAAGAAAAAGAAAATAAAAAATTGCTAAAGGATTTGTTTAATTCGAATATCAAAATCTTCGAAGAAAAAATAAAAAAAGCGTTTTATGAAAAGCATGATATTGAGTTCATTGAGGATGAAATCAATGAAGATGAAAATAAATTAGGATTTCCTAGGAAAAAAAGAATGTTTACTGTGCATAATAAAAAAAGAGAAATTTCAGATATTTCTAAAATAACATTAAAAACTCATAGAAAAACTCAAATAGAAAAAGACAAAGATAAAGAAAAAATTAAAAGTATATCAAGTGGAAATAATGATGATTATATAAATGAAATTTGTTCTGAAAAATCTCATTCAGAAAATACAATAAAAGACGCTAAAGAAAACACTAACTTTCCACATTCTCTAAATTCTGAATCGATTTTTAATGAAACTTTATATTCCTCTCAAAATTTAAGAGAAAAAGATGAAGGATTTAATTCGTTGAGAATTCCAAATATAAAATCTGATGCTGGTCTATTTTCAGAAACTATAAACTCATTTAAAGAATTAGCATTAAATTCAAAAGCTTATTCAAGCAACCTCAATTTTGAAGATTTAGAAATTGATGCATGGGATGAGAAATTATTAAAATACATTGCAAAATTTTTAAGAAGACAACCTGAAATCAAAAAAACCAAATTAGGCGAATACATAGGAAAAAATAAAGAATTCAACAAAAAAGTTTTAAAAGAATTCATAAATACATTTAATTTCTCCGGGACTAGAATTGACCAAGCTTTACGAATGTTGTTGTTCACTTTCCAAATTCCAGGTGAAGCGCAGATAATTGATAGATTAATAGAAGCATTTTCAAATAAATATTTTGCAGATATTGAAAATTCTTCCTTTAAAAATTATATGGAAAACAGTGATTCTGTTTATTATTTGGCATATAACATTATGATTTTGCATACCAGCTTGCATAATCCAAAGGTGAATAAAAAGGAGAAGATGAACAAAGAATCTTTCCAAAAAAACTTGAAAAACTTAAATAATGGAAAAAATTTCGATGAAGAATTCTTATCAGAAATCTTCAATGAAGTAGAGAAATCTGAGTTTATTAATTCCGAGTCTTCACAAAATTTCAATTATAATAACTATTTAGAAACTGTAAAATTGAAAATATTTTACTTCAAAAAAGAAGAAGATTGGAAAACAATCAGCAATAATGAATTAATAAAAATTTCTAATTTGATTTTAAATATTGTCCATGAAAAGATCTTCAAAGACTTCGATATTTTGGTAAACATACAAAACAGAGATCACACATTTTTAAAAAGCCTTTCAGATGTCTTTTATAATATAATAAATATCGCAAATGCATTTGACTTGGAAATTTTTAAATCTACAATTATCAATTTCTGGATAAAGCTTTTGGATTTCCGCAGCTTTAGTTGTATAAATGAAGAAAAAATAGATTTGGCATCATTATATGTAAAATTCAATTTTAAGCACATTCATTTATTCGAATTTAATCTAGGTTCATTTTTCTTCTTTATGTTAGAAAAACATTATATTATAGAACGAATGAAAGAAGAAGAAAAAAACTTGTATGAAAGCTATTCAGACAAAATTTCAAGTTTGAATAAAATTTTTTCTCAACAAAGAATAGAAAAATTGATAAATTATTCAACAACTCTTAAAACTGCGCATTTTAATTCAATGATATCAGTAATCTTTCAAAATTTTAATTTCTTGATTGAAAAAAAGGGAAATTTTTTTTATAGAATTTTTCAAAATATAGTGAGGATTATAATTACATATGAGAAAAAGGATATAAAAAGCTGGGAGATAATTTGGAAAAATATTTTTCAAGTGTTTGAATTTTTAAAAAACGAAAAGCAACAAATACCTAACCTTACACATGAAAGCATTCTTAAAAATTTTATAGAAACATTAATAAAAAATTACTTGAAGAATTTACAATTAAATCCAAAAATTGAAAATGAAAAGAACTTATTCCAATTGTTGCTTTATTTAGCAAATAACTTTCAAAATATTGAATTTTATAATTTCTTCGTTCTCAGAATTTTTAAGAAAATTTTCAAAGATAATTTAAATTTAATTAATAAAGTAATGTGTTCGAAAATTATTCCTATGGAGATTAAAAAATTATCAAATGAAAAGATAAGCAAAGAACTTCAAAATGATCTGAAAAACCATATCTTGAAAAATCTTGAAAAAGCGGATATTTCAAATTTAAATATAAAAAACACTCTATACGAATTCAATCAGATTAGCTTTATATTAGTCGTAAATATTAACATCCTTATTAAAATAATCGAGGAGTTAATCAACAAAAAAATTGAGAATACGCATAATCAAATATTTTTTTCTCCAATAGTTGTTATTAATAAAGATGTAAATATAGGAATTGAAGATAAAAATGAAGGGATATCGAAGATAGATATTGATATAGCATCATACGCTTTGATAATAAGAATACTTAAACAGTTTATTTTTTACTTTTTGAAAAATTTTTATGAAAATTCATTTGTTGAGAATGATTTAACACTTTTAGACACTAATAGTAAAGAAAATTTTATAAATTCATTCGCTTTTGATTATACCAATTTATTTAAATATTTCCTTACTAAAATTATCAACACAAATAACAATTACTTATTTAATGAATTCATTTCGGAATTTTTAAACTTTTTTTTGGATTTTCCTAATATTAGCAAAAATTTGATAAAAGAAGATATAAAAAAATTATCGAACTCTTTAAATAGCAGTATTAAAGATGACAAATTATCAATTTTTAATGATTTTATTTTAATAAATAATCTACTGAATTTAATAATAGAAACAATCGAATTTCACAGTAAAATTTATGTTCTGAACTCAAAAGTTTTATTTCTATTAATGGATATAGCAGAGATATTTGTGAAATCGAGAAATGGATTTTTGGACTCAACAATAATTTCAATTTTCAACCTTATTTCAATTTTTCTTAATAATTCAAATTTAGATTTAAACTTTGAAAGTGAATTTTTAATGAAATTCTTTTCTTTATTCAAAGTTTTATTTGAAATAGAACACGATTATTTGGATTATAATTATCTAAAAGCCTTTAATTTCGATTTTAATGTTATGGAAAATTTTAATAAAAATAAAAGCAAAAACATAATCGACAAATTAGCCTTATTAAGTTCTCAAATTGAAAGTGACTATTCATTAAATTCGAAAAAGATGTTTTACGAGGTTCTTGATAAAATCAAAAATTCATGTTTTTCTCTAATTGAAAAATTTATTATTTTTTCTAAAATTACTTATCTTGATATAATTAAAAATAATCTTAATACTGAAGAAGTAAGCTCTCATTTTAAACTAGAAAATTCAAATTCACTCTTAAAACAAGATATTATTCCTATTATCCATTTTTCTGAAAAACTTTATTTATTATCAGATTTAATTTTCGAGAAATTGATTGGAGAAGAATTTATGGAATATTTCGGATTTATAATAATTCATGATTCCATTGATGAAACTCAAATTTCAAGAATAGACTCTTTAACTAATAATTTATCTAGTATTAGTAAGATCACTAATAACGAAATAATTTTTAGTAAGAAATATGAAAAGAATTTTAATTTGTTGATTGTTAATTTGCATTATTTATTTTTTTATATTTTCCTATCGAAATTTCTTATCAAACTAAGTATATTCAATATGAAAGAAGATGACAATAATGGAGTTTCCGATTCATCATTTATTCAGAGAAGCTATGAACATCTTTTCAAAAAGATTGACATTTTTTTTAAGATTATTTTCAAAATAAATGAAGAAAGAAAGTTTAATGAGTTTCTGAATGTAAATTTTAGAAATGAATTTACAAATTATGCAAAAATTTTATTAAGATCAACCAAAAGTTTTATTGTTTTTCTTTTAAATAAGCCGAAGCTAATAAAAGATAAAACCTTTCTTAAAGCTATAAAATTAACTTTAATTGATTCTATTGTGCTTGATAGTAAAGATATTAGAAATGAACTGAGAAATCTTCTATATACAATTGAGAAAATTTCATAAATTATAAATAAATAATTGATTTAGAATAATTAACATTATTATCCTATAAAATAAATATTAATATCTTCAAAAATTTTTTTCTAAATTATATTTAATCCATAATTTATCAGCTTCCTTATATTAAAAACAATTTAAGTACTCGTAAAGTATTAAATTACAATTAAGTAATGACGAGAAAAAGGAAAATTTCATGAAAGTATTAAATTAAAAAAAAATTTTTTCAAAATTTTTATAATTATTAATAAGTTTTAAAAAATTTGATAATGCTTGTAAAATTAAATATCTACAAATAGCCATTTCAAAAATTAAATCTATATTATTAATAAGTAAGACATTTTTAAGGAAGGAAATTTAATAACTAAAGAGATTTGAATTTAACTATTATTAAAAACTTATAGAAAAAAAATATGCTTAGCTCTTTGAAAATTTATTTTTATTCTATTTAAATTTGAATTTGATATATTCAGTTTCCTTGTCAAAATTTTAAAATTAAAATTTTTAAACTTATTTAAAAAAGTCAATTTAATTTATATATTCACAGCAGAAAACCCTTTTCAATTATTTTTAAAGAATTACCATTTGATTAATTATTAAAATTAATTTGCTGATGTATAATCATCAAAACTATATATCAAGATTAAAAATTCCCATATCTAAATATTAGCATATTTATTCTCTTTTTAAAGTCAGAAGCCTTAATTTTTAACAGATTTATTCATTATATTTTGCAACAAAAAATATTATTTTTTATTCAGAACTTAGATCTAATAGATTTAAAAAATTATAATTTTATCTTCTAAAGGAATGCTTTTCAAAATTTCGTTTTACTATATTATTTATGGGTTTTTCAATTTAACGGTTTCATATGTTTTTCTAATTAAGAAATCCTCAATCTTCTAAATAAAGAAAATTAAGAATTCAAAAAACTATAAATTCAAATTGATTGATTTAGTTAATTTCTCTTTAGTTCTAATTTTTTTTACTTAAAAATAATTTTTGAAAGATTAATGTTTATCTTATTAAAAATAGATGGAGTTAAAAATATTTTTAGAATTTTATTATTTTGTTATTTTAATATAAAAATAAGAAAAAGCATAAATTAAAAATAAATGTCAGTCCAAGAAGGGTTAAACATTATCCATGATAGTATAGTTAAATATGTATTGGATTATTTGAAGACTGGTGAATTCAAAAATAAATCACCTAATGCCTATATGACAGCATATCAGTAATAAATTTTAATAATAAAAATAATTTAAATAAAAATTAATAATTTAGAAAAGTTGTTGAACTTTCTGATGACGAAGGAGATTCGTCCAAAAAGCTTTATGATTATTACATTAATACTATTAAAAACTACATTGAAGAGGTTTTGAAAGATACAAGAAGCTTGGAAGGAGAAGCTTTAGTTGATAACTTTTTGAAAGAAAATACACAAATAAAAATTTTGATTTATTGGATGAGAAAAATATTTTTTTACTTGGTAAATAACTAATATATTTTGATTTTTGGAAAAAATTATACTTGGATATGGATTTCTTTCTATCTAAAAATGTTTTAAGAAACAACTTAAATTTTTATTTTGCTATTATTTTTCCTCAAAAAATTTTAGATTATTAATTTACTTACTAAATTTTTTTTATAGGATAAATTCTACATGAAAAACTTAGACAAATCGAGTTTATTCCAGAATGCATTAAAAACATATCACGATACGATGTTCGTTTCTTTGAAGGAAAAATTGTTTAAAGTATCCATCAATATGCTTAGGGATGACAGGCAAAACAAAGTAGTGGAAAAATTTAAAATAAAAAGTCTAATAAAAGTTTTTGAAGAAATGGATCTTGTAAATGCAGAATTGATTAAGAAAGGAGATGAATTTATTTGGGTTGGAAAACCAGAATTAAAAATTGCTGATGATTATGTTTCTAAATTTTTATTGCCAGAGGTATTATAACTTTGTTTGTTAAAAATAATGCACTTTTATAATCTTGAGCTAAAATTTATATTTATATAAAAAATGAATTTTTATGTTCAAAAAATAACACGTTATTCCTTAAAATTGGTTGTTATTAATATATAATCAGTATTTTAATGGCTAATTCGAAAATGACTTCTGATTTGTTTAATGTTTTAAAAACTTAAAAATTTATAAATAGACTGATTCTTTTTCTCTTGAAAAATCAGATAGAGAAATTCAAGCAATGTCTGTACCGGAATATGTTAAATCTTCTCTTAAATTTTTAGATGAGGAAGACACAAGAAAAATTGAATATTTTAATAGCAAATACCATAAGCAAATAGATAAAATAAATTTCGAAAAATTCATAACATCAAAAACTAAATATTTACAGAAAAAAGAAACTGGAATTAAATTTATGCTAAACAATAGAAAAGATCAGGAATTAAAAGAGGTTTTCCAACTTGTTTCAAAAGAACCAACTTCATTAAAATATCTTACAGAGGAGCTAGACCCTTATATAAGAGAAAAAGGTGAAGAATTGAATCAAAACAAAGATATCTCAAAAGATCCTAGGCTTCTGATACCAGAGCTTATAAAGCTCAAGATCAGCATTGACAATTTGGTCCAGTTTGCTTTTGATGGAACTATGCTTTTCGAGACTTGTAAAAAAAATGCCTTTTCTGCTTTTCTTAACAAAACACTTTACCAGAAGCAAATTGCTAATTATTGTGATTTCGAGATGAGAGGCGGTATTAGAGGGAACAGTGATTCTCAGATTGAAGAAAAATTAAATAATATTACTAATATCTTTAAATGTATGCTCTCTAAAGAAGTTTTCATTTCAGAATATTCTAAAAGACTTGGGGATAGGCTATTGTCAAATAAGTCTCAATCAATAACACATGAGAAGAATTTAATTTCAAGAATGAAAAATGAATTTGGTATTTCCAATGTAACCAAAATAACGAGGAAAATGGAAGACTTAGAAATATCAAAAGCCGAAATGGAGTTTTTCAGACAAGAATCACACAGAGTAATCAATTAATTTTTATTATATTTGGATTAAAGTTGAAATTGAAAATTTTTTTTTGAAAATCAGTAATTTTTTATTATTTAAATTTTTTAACATTTGAGTTTATTCTTTTTATAAATTCCTTAATTAAAAAAATTTTATATGTTTTTATTTTAAATAGGCGAAACCTAAAAATATTGAGATGAACGTAATAGTATTGGATGATAGCTCTTGGGAAATTGAAAAGATAAAATTCGAAAAAATAGAAATTTTTGATAAAAAAATATCTGAAATATTAAATGTCTTTGGTGACTTTTATATCAAACGTAATCAAGCAAAAAAAATTAAATGGGTTTATGGTGCAACAAATTTAGAAATTCAGCTTTTGAAATTCAACAAACCTTATCAAGCTGTTTGTACTTTAATGCAATATTGCATTTTAACAGTTTTAGAAAAGTATGGTTCTTTAAGTATTAAAACGATTTCTGATTATCTGAATTTTGAAACAAAATATGTTGTTCATGAAGTCAACTTTTTATTCTCCAATACAACTTTTAATCAGAAAAGAATGTGTAGTATGGGATTAATTGTTCCTGAAAATCATCAAGATGGAAAAGAGCTTACTGAAGATATTAAGGTTTCAATAAATAAAAGTTTTCAAAACAATTCCCTTAAAATCTCCACAATACCATCAAGCGGTCCGAGAGTAATAATCATTATTATTTTAGAAGTTAAATTAATGCAAAAAAAAGATTATATAAAAACTTATATTTTTTTAATTTATTTTTATTGAAATTTAAAAAAAATTTTAAAAAATTTGCTTTTACTTAATATTTTACATATAACTTATATATTTAGAAATCCCAAGAAGAACTTGAAAAGGAGGAAAGAGATGAAACTCTAAATAGGAAGAAATATCATAACCAAATTATTGATGCTACTATTGTCAGAATTATGAAAGGAAGAATAGGCCAAAAAACAACTCATGGATTCTTGGTTACTGAAACTGCAAGACAAATTGATTTATTTACTTCTCAGCCAGCTCAAATAAAAGAAAGAATTGAACATCTAATGGGAGACTGTTATATAAAAAGATGTGAGGATGATAGAAATTGTTATGAATATATAGCTTGATTTTTTCAATTTTTCTATTGAGAAAAACTTTCAAATAGAAATAAGCTTAAATTATTTAAAGTTTTGAGCATCAATAATTGATATTCCAAAAAAATTATAAATTATGATGATATATCTAAATTCCTCTTTTGTAAAAAAATTTTTTTGATTAGAAATAAAGAAAATTCACTTTTTTCATAAATTGAAATTATGTTCTTTAATTAAATATAAATTGAATATAATTAACAAAAAATTCATTTAAGTAAGAAAAGAAAAAGAAGAATAAATCGACAAATAAATTTAACTTTAGTTTTTTATTAATGGAAATTATATGAATTTATATGCATTTATAATTATAATAATAAATTTATTTATCTTCACTGACTTCTCATAAGTAAATCATTCATGTTAAATTTCATTTTAAAAAGTAATGTTTAAATTATATCCAAGGGATCATACTCATCCTCTTCGTTTTTCTTTTTTAAATTGAGGCTATAAGATATACCATTTTTTGAATTCAAATTATCCTTGGGTCTAAATCTAGGTGCACATTTCCTTTTAGGCAATACATTCAATTTATTAAATTTATAATTAACTCTCTCAATCATTCTTTTATGATCTTCTAATACTTGCTTCATTCTTTCGGCACATTTTTTGGCTCTATTTTCCTTGTCTATTTTATTAGTTACTTCTTCGAGTTTTTTTTTTAAAAAAGGATTTTTTTTGAATTTTTCATGCCTTTGTAAAAGTATAATAATATTAGCTTCAACATGCTTAAGCATCATAATCATTTGTTCTTCAATAGAAAGGTTTTTCAATATTTCAACTTTTTGAAATTTTTGCATTTCATTTACCAAATTAAATATTGAAAAGATGTAGTTGAAATAATTGGGCTTTTTTCCGTTCCTTAGACTTTTTCCATTTTCAGAATTATCTACATCGCTATTTTGACCATTTTCAGTATAATTATAAAGATTACTACCTGTGGACTTGTATAAATTATTCACTGAAAATCTTTCGAAAGCTCCATTTAAATTATCTTTATCATCGTTGGAGTTGTAAAAATTCATGCTTGAATTATTAATTTTTTGTAAGGAGTTTTTAAATTTTTTTAATTTGTAATTTTGTTGTTTTATTGAAAATATTAATTTATTTTTTCTATCGAGTAAATCTTTGTTTTGAGATTTAACTTTTTCATAATTATTTTCTGCAACAATTAATACTCTTTGGTATTTCTGTGCTGATGCTTCTTCCTCGTGTTTACTTTTGAACAATTCTATTTGTATTTCGTGTAAATTTAAGGTTTTTTCATTCAGTTTATTTAATTCTTTAAGATTATCCCTTTCCAATTTTTTCAGTTCTGAATAAAATTCATCAAAATCTTTGAAAATTGGTTTCTCCAAATAATCTTGATATCTCTGATATTTTACTTTTTCTGTTAAGACCAGCTCCAAATTATATGTTTCTTCTGCTAGTTTTGCTTCTAAGACAAATTTTTCTATATTGGGATCGTTTTTAGATATATTATTAAGCTTCTCTTTTAAATTTTTTCTATTAATTTTTAATTGCAATAAATTCGAATTGCTGGTTTTATTTAAAATTGAAGACTCAGCAGCGACAATCATTGAATTAATCAACTGGGTATTTGGAATCAAATCTTTTGAAACAGAATTATTGTTCATTGAACTATTGTTGTTCGTGTTAATATTATTGAAATTTGAAATTTTTAAGATCCCATTAGTATTACTACTCTCATTATGATGCTTTGAATTCGAATTTTGAATAGAATTTAATCCTGATGTTTTTGGTATTGATTTTGCAAATTTAATTGGAGGTTTGGCATTTTTCTTCTCATTTTCAAATTTCAAAGTGTTTTCAATTTTATTAATTTCATTTTTCAAGAAATTAACAACATTATTTAAATCATTAATTTTATTCTTCGAGATTTCAATGAGCTCACTTTGAGAAAATTTACCTGTAAAAAATTCAGGTGGTTCTGTTTTCCTTTCCTTTACACATATCATAAAATTTCGATATTCAGTATACATTGCCATTTTATCCTTCATCTTTATGATTTGTGAATTGAGTTTGATTACCTCAATATCATATTCATTCTTATTTTGCTTTAATTTATTAAGGTTTTGCTTTTCGATTTCATTTGATATTCTCACATGTTTTATATAGTCATAATATTTTATCATAAAATGATTTGTGAATAAATCCTCTGCAACTTTAATCGAATTTATTGAATCTTTTAAAGAAAGAACTTTTGTTTCGTAGAATTCATCAATCTGCTTGGTATACTCTTCTTTAATTTTAAGTTGGTTTTCGATCATGAAAGTATCTTTAATTCGATTATTAAATTTAAGCTTATCTTCGAATCGGCTTTTGAATAAAGAATTTATTTTTAAAAATATCTTTTCGAATTGTGAGAGTCCTTTATTTTCATCATCCATTTGTTGAGCATAATTAATTTCTTCTTTCAAGGCATATACAGTGTTTTTAAATATAGTAAGAGAAGGCCTAAATGTTCTTATATTTACAGTTGCTCTTGATTTTCTGCTTATCGGATCTCTATTAGCTTCGTCATCTGAGAGATTTAGGATCTGTTCCATTAATCGCTTTTTTTGCATATCCAATTTTGTTAATTTTTGAGTTTTTTTAGATTTAAATTTGTTTTTTGTGAATTTCATTCTTTCGAAATCATCATTTAAATTACTTTGTTCTAATTGTTCTTCCATACGAAGATCATTTTTAATCTCTTCATCTAAATTTTCTGTTGTTGTGTAACCTCTATCTTCATCGCTCTCTTCTTCATTATTATTATGAATTTTTAAATATTGCTTTTTCACATGTTTCATTGCTTGTCCTGTTTTAGGGATATTTAATAAAAAGCCTGTATTTATAAGTGCCAATGGAAATAATTCTTCTTCATTTAAATTTAATTCATTATATATCAACGAATTTTTCATTTTGTTCAATTTGTTTTTATTTAATTTTTTGTCATGATTTATGCTTAGCGTGTTTAGACTTTCCAAATCTACATTTTCTAAAGATAATTTTGCAGCTTCTTTCTCATGATATCCTTCGTATTCATCATGGGTATTTTTATAAGAGAAAGACTTATTCAAAAAATAACCCTTCTCGTTTTTTCCTTCTTTTGATATTAAATAATCATTAATATTTTTTCTAAATTCTTTCAATGAGCCTTCCTTTATAAGAGTTTTATTTTCTTTTCTTGAAGTTTCTATTCTATTCAAATTAGCATTATTTACAATTTGACCATGAACAAGATGATCTTGTTTGTTTTGGTTTTCCATTTTATCATTTATTTGATTGTTGAATTGTATATTTATAATTGAATCAGCTTTTTTTTCAAATGGCTTAATTTCCTTGTTTTTTTCATAAAATTTTCCGTTTAAATAATCTTTTTCTTCGTTTACTTTTATTTTAGTATTTAAAATATTATTATCTTCATTTTCTTCTTCAAAACTTTTTTTAAAAGAAGACTTCATTAAAAAATTTTGGAAAATATTCGTTTGTTTTTTATCATTTTCAAAACTATTTTTTTCTATTAGGCTTTTTAAGTCATTTTTATAACAGCCATCAATATTTTTTTTATTTGAATTTTCATTCAAATTTTCTTTGGCTATAGAGGTTAAATATAATCCATTATTGCTATTTTTAAGTTGTTCTCTTAATGTTTCGAAATGATGATTATTTATATTGTCGATTCGGTCTAGCTTTCTTTTATTGATTAATTTTCTTAATTTAAATTCATCATTTCGAAACGTTTTAATGTGAGTAATTTCATTGTCTTTAGAAAAATTATTATTTGAAATACTTGGAAATATATCCTTTTTTTGATTATTTGAATCATTGAAATATATAAAATTAAAATTATTTGGGTCATATTTATTGTTTAAGTTGAGTTTTCCACTGCTACTTGCAGAGTATTTAAATTTGTTTCTGTTCGTTATTTTGCTTAAGTAATTTCCGGAGCTAAATAAAATGTTGTAGTAGTTTAAATTTTGATTATTTTGATTATTTTGATTAGCATTAGAATTATGACTACTATTAAAACTTGCAATATGATTGTTTTTTGGATTGCTAATTGGAGAAATGGTTCCTTTCTTTTTCGAATTTTCTGTTTTTTTATCAAGTAAATCTAATGAAACAATGATCGGAATTTTAATATTGTTTTCATTCAAAGAGGGCTGATGCAATGACATATTTAATTTCAGTTATTTTTATTGTTAAATACTTAAAATTTTTTATATTTTATTATCGATCTTTGAGATCTTTGAATGATTGTAGATTTTTAATATATAATCGAATTGGGGATT
>Ga0194116_10004662_pt1 | contig 15588 bp, 12 predicted proteins | sample TA2MahsurfametaG_4_FD_148617 | JGI IMG/M metagenome (GOLD analysis project Ga0194116, IMG submission 148617) | Freshwater microbial communities from Lake Tanganyika, Tanzania - TA2015008 Mahale S9 surface | ecosystem: Environmental > Aquatic > Freshwater > Lake | place: Tanzania: Lake...
GGCTTCTGCGGATATCATGAAGGTGATGAGCCGTCTTTCGGACAAAAGTGTCCACTTTAAAATTGTTCCCGAGGGCAGTCAGTATGTGATTGGCAGCAACAGCAAGGATGAAAAGGGAGAGTTGTTTACCCTTGACCTGAGTTTTACCATCGAAAATTTGGAAATACGGAGAAAAAAGCGTATATTCGATATGGGTGCGGCCGGTTTGTTTATCCTTCTTTCACCTGTTTTGGCCTTATCCCACAATGGACGTCTGCTTTTGAAAAACGGGATTAAAGTTGTTTTTGGCCGTGAAACCTGGGTTAGCTATTCCGGCAGGCCCAACACAGAATTTTTGCCCAAGATAAAACCGGGTTGTCTTTTTCCGGCTATGGTTTACAAAAATCCGGAACTCGAATCTGTTGTTAATCTTGCCTATGCCCGCGATTATCATGTCTATCTGGATTTTCAGACAATCTGGTGCTTTTTGTTTCGCAAAAACAGACAGACTTTAACTTAATATGGAGTCCGATGAACAGCTATGAATTAAAGAAGCTTATAAAGATTATTTTACTTTTACTGGCTATCTTCATAGGCGGTATTACCCTATATTTTAGCCAGCAACTGGCTAAAAAAGTAGCTCAGGAAGAGAAGAAAAAAATAGCGACCTGGGCGAAAGCAGTAAAATACAGTGGTGACCCTGAGGTGGATGATGCAAACCTTACCTTTTACCTGGAATTGATTCAGGATAACACGACAATTCCGGCTATCGTAGTGGATGAAAACGATAAAATCACCCAACAGGTGATTAATCTAGACAGCTTTCAATTGAAGAGACCCGGTTACCTGGAGGAAAGAATACAGCAATTTGCAGCTGAAAATGAACCCATTCCCATTCCTATTGGTGATGGAATTATGTATAAGGTGTATTACGGAGAAAGTAGTGTACTGAAACAACTTCGGTATTATCCCTTCGTAGTGCTGGGTGTAGTGGGTCTTTTTATTCTGGTTTCCTATTTTGCCTTTTCTCTTAGCCGCAGGGCAGAAGAAAACCAGGTTTGGGTTGGTCTGGCTAAGGAAACAGCCCATCAGCTTGGCACACCCATCTCTTCCTTAATGGGATGGGTGGATGTGATAGAAATGGGGAAAATGCCTGAAAATGCAGGTGATGAAATGCGCAAAGACATAAGGCGATTGCAAATTATTACCGAGCGTTTTAGTAAAATTGGATCAGAACCTGTACTGAAAAAGGTCGAACTCAATCAAACATTAAAGCATGCAGTGGATTACATGAAAACCCGCTCCGGAAAAGGGGTACACTTTGATATAAAATCTTCAGGCCCGGTTTATGTGATGCTGAACCTGAATCTTTTTGACTGGGTAATTGAAAACCTTACCAAAAACAGCATGGATGCGATGGAAGGAGTAGGCAATCTTACATACAGGATTCGCGCCAGGACAGGCAAGATCGCTCTGGATGTTACTGATACAGGCAAAGGGATTCCCCGCAATCATTTTAAATCTGTTTTTAAGCCTGGTTTCACTACCAAACGCAGGGGATGGGGTCTGGGTCTATCGCTTGCAAAGCGCATCATCAACGACTACCACAGTGGTCAAATCTTTGTAAAGGAAAGCCAGCCTGGCGTCGGCACCACCATGCGCGTTGTACTTAACGAAGCAGTGTAATGGTTCCTTTTTCTGTTATGCGTTCATCGTAGGCATTAATCAGGCTTATCTCCACAATGTAGGTGCCTTGTGGTGCTCCTTCGCCTGTCCAGCCTTGTTTGGGGTCATCGCTTTTAAATACCAGCTGACCCCAGCGGTTGTAAACGCTCATTTTGTAGGTTTTTATGCCCCTGAGAGAAGGTTTCCACACATCATTAATCCCATTTTCATCGGGGGTAAAGGCATTTGGGATATGCAGGTAGTAACCTATTCCAACCCTTACAACGCTGTTAAATGTGTCAAAGCAATTAAAGGTATTGCCCACAATCTGCTGAATGGGCCATGTGCCGGTATCGTTGGAAACCCAGGTGGACGGCTGCTGCACATTGAAAAATCCATGCGGTAGGTTCCAGCTCCAATTTGTCGCGCCATTGCTTTGATCGGTAAAGGTAACCGGCTGCAGTTCTCTGGGTGCCGAGGGATTGAATGTGAATCCGGCTATGGGTTTTGGGTTTACTGTGAGCGTGTAGGAAATAGTATCAGGGCATCCCAGGCTGTTGAAGGCTCTCAGTTTAATTAAATGGATGCCTGTAGTAAAACGCAATATAGTATCACTGCCGGTGTAGCGCCTGTTATTCATGAGATAACGTGTGGCCGATGAACTGGCATTTCTCACACTGAATACCCCTGGATTACAGGTGGTTGTGCCGGGGATGAACAACTTGGCCACCGGTTGCGCCACTACCTGCACCTGAATATTCCGCTGGGGTTGGGTCACGGTGCATCCGTCAGTTACCACAATCCTGTAGCTGCGTGTGTTTGCCGGCAAAACGGTAATGTTGGCATTGCTGCCTGCATTGCTGTTGTCTGACAAATCTGTCCAGGTATAAGTATAGCCTCCATTACCACCATATGCTTTCACGCGAAAACCTGCATTTTCACCTGCACAGATGGCAGTATCGGGAGATGTGGTAATGCTAAGGTTGGGTAATACGTTAATTTTTACTGTTGCTGTATCGCTCTTGACTGTACAGCCATCTGTAAGTATGACCCGTATGGTTTGGGTGCTGGTTGGACTGAGGCTCAGGCCGGCACTGCTGCCCAGTGGTGTCAGCGGACTGGCCACATCCTCCCACCGGTACTGATAGAGGCCGTTACCTCCGCTGGTATTGCTTTTCAGCAGAACAGAATTTCCATAGCACAGCGTTGTATCATTGTTAGATACAATGTTCAATGGCTGTCTCACACTGACAGTCACTTGTTGTGTGTCATTTTTTACGGTACAGCCGTCACTCAGTATGGCGCGGTAAAGGCCAGTTGTGATGGGGTTTATTGTATGGCTTGTTCCATTGCTCAGCCCCTGATTCCATCGTATCAAATACCCTGTGCTTAAACCACCTGTAGGCGTGGCTTTCAGCGGTGCGCTTCTTCCCAGACAGATTGTTGTGTCCTGTTTTAAGCTAAGTGCAAGCGGAGCCCGCACATCCACTGTCACAAAGGTCGTATCATTTTTCACAGAGCAACCATCGCTGAGAATTGCCCTGTAGGTAGTTTTGGTGGCAGGGGTAACAGACTTGTTCAGGCCGGTCCCTAGACCCTGATTCCATGTTACTGTGCGTGCGGTGGTTAAACCTCCAATAACATTGGCTTTCAAAGCCACTGCGTTGCCTTTGCAGATGAGGGTGTCTTTGTTTAGGGTTATATCTAAACCTGATCTTACACTCACTTTGAATGTGGCGTATAATGTATCAGGTGTGCAGCCGTCGAGTGCACGTACGGTATAGTCGGTGGTAGCTGCCGAACTTACCGTATAATTGGCCAATGTGCTGTTGCCCGGTGTCCATAGGTATTTGTAGCCTGCCGGTAAACCGCCGCTTAGAGCAGCTGTTAGCGTTACGCTGCGACCCAGGCAGATAGTCGTATCTTTTCCTGCTTTGAGGGTAATTGGAGCCCTGACAGTTACAGTTATGGAATCATTAGCATCATAAAAAGTGCACTGATCATCCAGGGAAATGCGGTAAGTGGTCTTGGCAGTTGGCTTTACAGTAATGCTGTTGCCGGAGGGGAAACCCTGCCACTGGAAAGAGTACCGGGTACTATCGCCACCTGTGCCTGTGGCATTGAAGCTGAGCGCATTCCCTGTACAAATGGTGGTGTCTTTGGGAAGCCTAAGTTTTAGCGGAGATTTTACTGTTAAAATGGCTGCATTGGATGGTTTCCTGGTGTTGCAGAAGTTACTGGCCAGAAGCCTGAAACGGTTGTTGTTGCTGGCAAAGGTCAGATTTTTTCGCTTGAGTGAATTCAGGGTATCACTGGGCAGATCCGACCAGGTAGCACCATTATCGATGCTACGCTGCCATTGTAACGTAGGCCTTAAACCTGAGTTTACACCAACCGTCCACATTACTGAATCACCCTCGCACTTCCATTGGTCGGTCGGATGCGTGGTGAAAGTTGCTTGTGTATCTACACCGATGATGGCATGTTGGGTGAAAACCTGATTCAGGCATGCATTTACATAACGGTTTCGGTAGAAAGTACCACGCTGATTCCATCCAAAATTTGGGATGGAAAGGGTATCACCGGCTTTTCCGGGTATATTTTGCCAGGTTTTACCACTATCCGTGCTGCTTTGCCACTGTTTAGCCATACTGGCACTTCCCGATGCTGCACTTATTAGGGTTAAGGTGTTACCGGCACAAATAATTTGTGAAGAAGGTTGCCTGGTGATGGCGGGCGCCACCGGTGTGGCTGTGGGAGTAAAGGCTTTACCATTGCAGCGTGGTCCACTCTCGCCATTGGCACTTATGGCTTCCAGCGAAAACCAGTAGGTTCTTCCATTCACAAGTCCGGTTACCGTAAAGAACGTATCCTTGGTAGTGCCGATGGTTTCCATGTAGGAATTGATGTTTTGCAATACCCGATAGGATACGGCCCCCGTGGTTCTGGGCCAATATAAATGTACCTGACTGCTGCAGGTCATGCCATTGGGTTGATTTGCGCGGTAGAACACATGAAAGGTGGTGTCGCTAACATCCGTAAGGCTGCCATTTTTAATACGGATCAGTGCTTTTCGGGTGTTCAGGTTGGCCGGGGCGTTGTTCCATGTAAAGTATCGGTTTGAGGCTGCCAGTCCGGTAGTAATATTGTTCCAGTTCACACCGCTGTCCGCGCTATATTCAATTGTATAGGTTCCGTTAGCACCAAATGCATCCCAGGCTATAGTTTGTGGTGCTGTTGAAGTTGGGGGAACCATGGTTTCATTGCCATTGGGGTAGCTTACCCGAATATAGTTGCCAATCTGGCTGTGGGTAATTGTATAAACCTCGTTGGTTGTACTGATTGCCTTTCCTTTAACACGTATTACCCACTTGCCCGATTTAGGATTGTCAAAATAAAACTGCTCGGCATTGTTCAGGCTGTCTCTTTTGCGGATTGGGAAACAGGTATGGCAAGCCGGGTTGAGTGTCCAAGGCAAGTGGATATTGCCGGCGCTATCTTGAACCTCAAGGTCAAGGTCATTGATGAGCGAAGGAGAAGCCCCCGCTGCTGCATACATATCGTCCCAAACCAGCATCACCTGAAAGCGCGCAGTACCGGGTTTTACATACACCGTGTCGGTAAGGCTGTTTCCCTGAGTAACACTGTCAACTTTATAGGTTTTTTCTTCCAGTACCTTCATGGCACTTACGGCATTGATGCGTCCAAATCCGAAAGCGTAATCCGGCCCCACATTTCCAAGATCATCTGCGGTATTGCATACAATGGATTTAAGGGTGTGGTTAAATGGTTTTTTGTTGCTGTTCAGTTGCTTAAAGCGTTCGTATAACAGGGCAATGGTGCCTGTGGCTCCCGGGCAGCTCATAGATGTACCATTCCATCCACCTTGGTAGGTGTTGGAAGGAAGTGTAGAATAAACATTCACCCCCATGGCACATATATCGGGCTTCATACGTCCATCGCGCATGGGTCCATAGCTATGAAATGTGCTGTTGCCGTCATTAAACTGCAGAGCACCCACGGTGATGATGTTTTTGGCTGACTGGAAACCGCTATTGATGGTTCGATAGCCCCCTGTGGCACAATTTGAACTCCGTGAATTTCCGGAACTAAACTGGTGGCTTAGGTATGGATACATGTTAACCAAAATATCCAGGTTGCGGCTCACACCATCATAAGTTCCTCGGGTAGCACAAGGGTCTGAACCATAGCCATAGGAATTGTTGGTCATTACAATACTGTCTCTGAAACAGGCAGTATCCATTTCAGCGGCTATGTTGCCAAAAAAATCCCAGCTGAACAGATTGGCTTTAGGGGCCATGCCCTGGCCGTATGGATCAATAACACCACCGCCCGTTATGGTACCGCAAACATGGGTTGCATGGTTGGAGTTTGAGCCTGCAACGTAAGGGTTTTTCAGAATAACCCTGTCATTATAATCCACATGACTGCCTGCACCGCCACCATCCCATTCCCCAATGGTGATGCCTTTTCCCCAGAGATTTCGACCTCCAGGTCTTCCCAGGTTCAGGGTTAATGCACGGTGATTTACACGGCCCGGAAAATTATGAGCTTCAACAGCGGGGGGAACAGGTTCCAGCCAGTAGAAACCATCCACGGAAAGCAGTGTTTGCAATTTGTCTAAGGGAAAACGAACCCGTAAAGTTTTAAAATTGGGTAAATATTCACGGCATACAAATCCCTGTTCTTCGAACGATGTTTTTACCTCCTGGTACCGATGATTATCGTTTAAAAAAACGAGGGCTTCCACCCAGCCGGGAAAAGCCAAAACCCGCGCCCATTCAGGGCCTCCGTTTTGCCATATTTCTCCCTGTGTTTTCCAGTCGTTTTTTAATGGTTGAATACAAAAAACACCAAATGCAGCAAGGTCTTTGCCTGCCAGATTGTTCGGTATTTCTGCATACCAGGTCAACTCGGGAACATATTCCAGCAAGGTAATGCCGGTTTTTGTCAGAGAAGCTTTTTGCGAAGCACCGGGCATAGATGCAAAGGAGATAAAGGCAGTAAAGCAACCCGGCTCGCTTTCTGCCTGCGGTACCATAGCCTGACGAACGGTTTGAATATCCCCCGTCTTCATGCGTATGACCGGATTTTGCTGCCCCCGCAGTGCAGGTGTCAGGAACAATAAAGTGAGAATAAAACAGGTTCTTAATATGGTGAATATCATCCTGATAAAAGGAATACCCGCAAAATTACGCAATTTTCCCTCGGGTAAGCAGGGAATTACGGGTGGTTTTTTCATCAAATGGTTGAATTTTAAAGTCTCTTATCTATTGATGACGTTTATAAACCCATTTTTGTTGCCATTACATGCTCAAAATTATGCCGCAAAAAGGCTCTTGCTGACTATATTCGCAACATGATACAACGCGTTCAATCCTTGTATTTGCTCCTGGTTTTTTTATTGTCAGCCATGATGTTGGTGTTGGATCCCAATTTTGCCGAATTTAGCAATACCAAAGCAGAGAAAATTAGTGCAGAACAACATTTTGTTACCAAGCACTATTTTAATGAAGCGGATCCGGGAAGCATGCCTTACGATAAATTAAATATTATATTGATTGCCTGCACAGGTTTGGGTGCCCTGTATGCCATTTTTCTATTCAAAAAAACAGAACTGCAGAAGAAAATAAGTTTGTATGTTTCATTGTTATCGGTGGTGTTGCTTGGATCGCTGATACTGGATTTTATGAAAATGTCGCAGGATTACCCAGAAATTTCATCCTATCCCAGTATCCACGGTATCTGGCCCGTTGCTTGTGCCGTGCTTTCTGCACTGGCATGGGCCGCTATCCGCAGAGATGAAAAACTGGTTAAAAGCATGGACCGCATTCGCTGAAATGGTACACAAGCTGCTTTGTGCTCTTGTAGTTTCTTTTTTAACGGGAATAGCCAATGCCCAAGAGACCTTACCGTTATTGGACAAAAATAAATTTGTAACGCCTTACGAAGGTTCGGGTAAAAAACGGACAGCCACATATACGCAATGTGTGGCGTGGTACCAAACGATACAAAGACAATTTCCTAAAATCTGTAGGCTGGATTCGATTGGGCTCTCCGACGGCGGGAGTCCGATTTACGTGTTCAGAATCAACAGCAACGGGGGCTCCGCAAAAGTAAAAGTTCTCATCAATAATAATATCCACCCCGGAGAGCCGGAAGGAACCGATGCCAGTATGTTGCTGGTAAGGGAAATGCTGCTGGATCAAGGGAATGAAGCCATAATGGGGGTAATCGATCTGCACATCATTTGCCAGTATAACGTGGATGGCTCCCAAACACAGTCATGCTACAACCGCGCCAATCAGAACGGGCCGGAAAATCAGGGATTCAGGGGCAATGCCCGCAACCTGGATCTTAATAGAGATTTTATCAAAGCCGACAGTCGCAATGCACGCGCTTTTGCGCAGTATTTTGCTGCCCACAAATTCAATTTTTTTATTGATCACCATACCAGCAATGGTGCCGATTATCAGTATACGCTAACTTATTTTCATACGCGTCCGGAAAAACTGTTGCCCCAGCTAAGACCACTTTTGCAAAGTGTAGAATCTTACCTGAAACCCGAACTGGCAAAGGCAGGCTGGCCTTCGGCACCTTATGTGGAAACCATGAAAACGGTCCCTGACAGCGGCATTCACGCTTTTTGGGAAACCGGCCGCTACGCCACCGGTTATGCGGCCTTACACCATTGTATCGGATACACTGTAGAAACCCACATGCTGAAACCTTTTCCCAAGAGGGTGGAGGCAACCCTGGATTTTATGCGTGTTTTCTTGCGTGGGGTTGCCAAAGAGCATGGCATGGCACTAGGTGTGCGCGATTATCTGAAAAGAGCCCAAACCCGCAGATTGCAGGGCCGCCAGGTGGAATACATTGCACACGAAATGGATGTGAGCCGCTGGGATACTTTGTTGTTTGAAGGATTTGAATTTGGCTACCGAACAAGCACGGTAACAGGACAAAAGCGGCTGTATTACGATACCACAAAACCCTGGAGCCGGAATATTAGGTATTACCGATATTTCAAACCCACAGACAGCGTGGTGATGCCGCGTTTTTATATACTGCCTTGGGCCTGGGGCGAGGTATATGAACGCCTGAAGATGAACCGCATAGAAATGAAACAGGTGGGGCAGGATACCGCTATGGCGCTGCGGGTGAGTTTTATCAATGGTTACGAAACAGTCAAAACTCCGTATGAAGGCCATTATCTGCATTACAACGTACAAACGTCCGATACGTTACTACCCGTTAAAATCAGAAAGGGCGACTGGTTGATTCCTGTTACGCAGGCCAATTATCAGTTTCTGGCGGCAACGCTTGAACCACGCGCCCCCGACAGCTATTTTGTCTGGAATTTCTTCGATGCCGTGTTACAGCAAAAAGAGGGTTTCAGCGATTATGTGTGGGATGATAAAGCGGCTGAAATACTCGCTGCCAATCCTGTATTAAAAAAGAAATTTCTGGATAAGAAGGCTGGTGATAAAGCCTTTGCAGCGGATGCATGGGCACAGTGGATGTATGTGTACCGAAGTTCTCCGTATTACGAACCCACGCATAACCGGTATCCGGTATATAGGGTGGATTGAGGGTTACTCCCCGTAATACTCCACAAAATTATTTTGGGTTTCCCAAAGGGTAATTTTGCTAATTACAGCGCCCTCTGGCAGTGCGGCAGAAAGGCGTTTCCAGATTTCAACCGCCATGTTTTCAATACTGGGAATGCAATGTGACAACCAGGGTATATCCATGTTCAGATTTTTGTGATCCAGCTCTTCGGTGATTTCCTTGCGGATAATATCCTTCAGCTCCTTTAGGTTTATGATGCAGCCCGTATCAGCGGAAGGGGAACCTTTTACGGTTACATACAAATCAAAATTATGCCCGTGAAAGTGAGGATTGGCACAGATGCCAAACTCTTCATAGTTCTTTTCATCACTCCAATTGGGGTTCCACAGCCGGTGTGCTGCGTTGAAATGTTCCTTGCGTGTGAGGTGTAAAACAGGCATTTCGCTGCAAAATTACTAAAACCCCGCCTTAGTTATCAATTCGTTTCATGGCAACAGTATCGATGACTTTATATCCAACCAAAGCTTCGGAAAAACCATCAACAAGCCAGTTTATGGGTAAAAAAAGGTTAAGGGCGGCCATTTCATTAAATTTTTTTTTGAGCGGCACAAATTGGGTTTCAAAGCCCTGCTTCCGAAGTTCTACAGGTGGCTGCGGATTAAAACTGCGTTTAATACGAACGATGCAGGGTGTGCTGTCAAGAAATTTATTCTTGTGCCATACTTCAACGCCGGGCTCTGTGGTGACCATGCGTATGCGCTGCTTGGTTCCGGTGAGCACAAATGCACAACTGCTTAGCAGTAAAGAGGAAGTGATAATAAAAGAAATTTTGTTTTTCATCAGGCCTGCACAGCTGCCGGATACCAGGTTTTGAGTTTTTCTACGGTTGCAGCTATTTCTTCTTCCGTATTGAATTTGCCAAAGCTGAAACGCACGGTGGAGCGGTCTGTGCCCGGATTGATAGCGCGAATCACGTGGCTGCTGGTATTGTTTCCACTGCTACATGCACTTCCGCCGGAAGCCGATATGCCTGCTATGTCCAGGTTGAAGAGCAGCATATTGCCGGTTTCGCTGGCTGGGAAGGATACGCTTAGTACAGTATATAGGCAATGTCCTTTGCAATCACCGTTGAAAGCAACACCGGGAATCTCGTTTTTCAGCAGTTCAATCATTCGGTTTTTTAATCCCTCAATATGGCTGCGTTTCTTTTCCATATCGCGGTGGCATATTTCCAGGGCTTTGGCCATGCCAATGATGCCATACACATTCTCTGTACCGCCCCGCACTTCGCGTTCCTGGGTACCACCCGTAATCTGGGGAGGAAGTCTGTGAGATTTGTTCATGTAAATGAATCCCACACCTTTTGGGCCATTGAATTTATGCGCCGCGGCTGCCAGGTAATCAATATGTCCTTTGCTTAAATCAAAGGGGAAGTGCCCCATGGTTTGAACCGTATCGCAGTGAAACAAGGCTCCAGCGTTGTGGGCCATCTGGCCAACAGCTTCCACATCCAGCATATTTCCAATTTCATTATTGGCATGCATCAGACTCACCATAGAATTTTGCAGTGTGTTCAGCAGTTCCTGTAAATGATTCAAATTCACATGACCATCCGCCAGCAGTTTCACCAAATGCATTTCAGCCTGTCCGGCTTTTTGCAATTCTTCCGCGGTTAGCAGCACTGCGTGGTGTTCTATGGGCGAGGTGATTATGTTTTTTATGCCTTTGTACATCACAGTGCTGCGCAGGGCCAGGTTGTCGGCTTCGGTGCCGCCGCTGGTAAAAAATATTTCGGAGGGCTGGCAATTCAGCAGTTTGGCAATGCTGCCACGTGCCTCTTCCATAAGAGCTTTTGTCTTGCGGCCATGTCCGTGGGTGCTGCTGGGATTTCCAAACAAATCACGCATCACCGGTATCATGGCATCCAGCACTTCAGGGTCGAGCGGTGTGGTGGCAGCGTTGTCGAGGTAGATTCTGTTTTGCATGATTAGATGCGGTTGTGCAGGTTCAAATATCCTAAAATTTTATAACATAGCTTAGCCATGCTGAATTCGGTGATAATGTCAGTTTCGCGGGGGGTAATTTCCACAATGTCAAATCCAACTACTTTTTTGCGTTCTGCCAATCGGCGGAATAGTTTACAACCCTGCATCCAGGTAAGTCCTCCGGGTTCGGCAGTCCCTACAGCCGGACAAACCGAGGGGTCAAATCCGTCTGCATCAATTGTCAGGTAAACTTCATCGCTGAGTTTATCTATGCAAGCATCAATCCATTCATCGTCATTCCAAAGCTGGTGTGCATACCATGTGTGAATATTAGAGGAGGATTTTCTCATATCAGCTTCTTCCTTGCACTGTGCGCGGATGCCCACTTGAACCAAAGGAACACCCAGATCATGAACCCGTGCCATCACGCTGGCGTGGGAGTATGGATTGCCATTGTATTCGGCACGCAGGTCGCTGTGTGCATCGATTTGCAATACACACAGGTTGGGATATTTTTCGAGGTGTGCCTGCACAAAACCCAGAGAAACGGTGTGTTCGGCTCCCAGGGAAACCACAAATTTGCCTTCATTGAGCAGTGCAGTGGTTTGCAAACGGATTTTCTCTACTGCGGCTGCGTCTAAAGTATCGGTAAAGTCAGTGGGAGCCAGGGTAGCTATACCTATATTACGGTATGTTTCCGTATCCAGTTCTTCGTCATAAAACTCCACAAAGTGGCTGGCCACAACAATGGCTTCCGGTCCTTTATCGCTGCCTGAAATATAGGAGCTGGTATGTTCGTAGGGGATTTGCTGAATGACTACACGTGCATTTTCAAATGCGGCCAGACGTGCCTCCGGTAACGCCAGAAAACCCTCTTCAGCGGGAAGAACAGACAGGGTATTCAACATTGACCTTTTACGCGTTCCACATATTCCCCGGTGCGGATATCAATTTTGATTTTTTCACCGGTTTCCACAAATAAGGGAACCATAACGGTAGCGCCGGTTTCCACGGTAGCAGGTTTTAGGGTATTGGTGGCAGTATCGCCGCGCACGCCAGGTTCGCTGTAGGTAATTTCCAGCACCACATGCGATGGTGGCGTGGCGCCAATAGGCAATTCGCCTTCAAACGATACCAGTACTTCGTCGCCTTCCTTCATGAATTTGGCACCGTCACCAAACATGAACTTTGGGATGGGAAGCTGATCGTAGGTTTCATTGTTCATGCAGATATAGCTATCGCCTTCCTCATATAGGAACTGAAGTTCGTGTGTTTCCACACGCACAATGATAACTTCTTCGCCACTGCGAAAGCGGTTTTCGGCGTGTTTGCCGTCCTTTACGCGGCGCATTCGGGCCTGGTAAAATGCACGAAGGTTACCGGGTGTGCGGTGCTGCCATTCGATGATCTGGCAAAGTTCTCCGTTGTAGCGGATAAACATGCCATTGGATACGTCCTGGGTTGTTGCCATAAGATAGAGGTGCAAATTTAAGACAAAACCGCTACAGGGGGCGCATTCTTTACTCCAGATACTCCAGTTGAATGCCATAGCGGGTCATGGCGTGGTAAATGACCTGAGACCGTCTTGTAGTAAAGTTGCTTCGCAGTCTGCAGGTTCTGGGACAGGGAAGCAGTCCTGCTATGTGAGCGGCTTCGTTTTTAGTGAGTTTGGCTGCAGATTTTCCATAATAATTTTGGGCGGCGGCTTCCACGCCGAAAAGCCCGTCACCGGTTTCAATCACATTCAGGTAAACTTCCATAATGCGCTCTTTACCCCAAATCAGTTCTATAAGTGCGGTAAACCAAACTTCCAGTCCTTTGCGGACCCAGCTGCGGCCTTCCCAAAGGAATACATTTTTTGCGGTTTGCTGACTGATGGTGCTGGCACCCCGCTTTTTCCCGCCTTTCATGTTGTGTTCTGCAGCCGCTTTAATGGCCTTGAGGTCGAATCCCCAGTGCTGGCAATAGTTTTGGTCTTCACCACAAATGACAGCCAACTGCATATTTTTTGAAATGTTTTCAATTGGCACCCACTCTTTTTTGATGGGATTGTTGCCCGATCTTGACATCATCAAAAGCGTTGTGCCGGGGGTAATCCATTTGAGAGACAACACCCAAATGAAACTCAACAGAACGAACCATACAAAAATCCAGATCAGCCATTTTCGAATCAAAATAAATACGTCCACTTGTGGGGTCGAAGATACTTATTTTTTCAATCCTGCAGCTTCGCAAAACTGCCCATAGCTCCTACTGCGAAGGTCAGTTTCGGAATATTTGGCGATCGGGTTTTTAAATTATGTAAAAAAGGTAAGGAATGCGGTCATGCAGTTGCGCAATGTGCGCAATATTCGCCTTATTTGGCTACTGCTAAAGAAACCACTGTCGCTGCCGCAACTGCATGACCGCATTGCTTACCAGGATGGAGGAAGCATACCAGCCATGAGCTTCTGAACACAAAAAGCTGAAGGTACTGAGAATAAAAGCAGTTGTATACCTGATGAACTTTTTCGTTTTTGCATTCATGGCACTGAAATAAATGTAAATGGATTTTAGTAAGAGGGGTGCTAAAATGTTTTTGAAACTTTGTGGGTTTGCATTTGGGAACCGAAAAGCAAGAGCTGCTATCAAATGATATGTATATTGCAACAATAGTTATCCACATTTATATTTTTTTAAATGCAAGTTTCTTTAAGATGTTCAGGCAATAAGATTTATTGATATCCAATATGGATAGCGTTTTTAAAGCGTTGCATCTGAAATTATTGTAAGGAAAAACGTAGTGACAATTGTTGATAATGCCCTGTGATATTAAAAATTATTATGATTTTGCAAACAAAAATTTACTGGTTGTGGTTTAATTGCGTACAACTTTAACTACAAAAACGTATGGAACATCTAAACCTATTGACTGTCATTAAACCCGAAAACTACGTAGCATTTACGTTTTTTATCGGCACCATGGCCATGATGGCCGCCTCTGTGTTCTTCTTTTTTGAACTTGGAAACACTTCCAAAGATTGGAGAACTTCTGTTTTGGTTTCCGGTATCATTACCTTCATTGCAGCTGTGCATTATTACTACATGCGCAGCTACAACCTCGAAACAAATGATTCTCCTGTATTCTTCCGCTATGTTGACTGGTTGCTAACTGTGCCTTTGATGTGCGTTGAATTCTACCTCATCACCAAAAAGGCCGGTGCTAAAGTAGGCCTGCTCTGGAAACTCATTTTTGCCTCTGTAATTATGTTGGTTGCAGGTTACTGGGGTGAAGCGGTTGCCAAAAAAGAGGCTGCCTTTTGGGGTCTGATTTCTGGTCTGGCCTATTTCTGGATCGTTTGGATGGTATGGAAAGGCGAAGTTGCTCAGCTTTCAAAAGCCAGCAGCCCTGCCGTTCAGAAAGCCATCGACTCTCTGCTGAAATTCGTTGTTATCGGATGGGGTATCTATCCCCTGGGTTACCTGGTAGGTACTGCCGATGGTCAGTGGTATGAGTTCTGCAAGAATTGGAACCTGAACATGGACATCATCTATAACATCGGTGATGCAGTGAACAAAATCGGTTTTGGTCTGGTTGTTTATGCCCTGAGCAGAAGCGAAGACTAAAAAAATATTTTAGTTTATAAAAGGGGTTCTGAGCTTTTCAAGAACCCCTTTTTTTTAACCCATCATGGCACAAACCCAACCCATTGCATGTGATTACCTGTTTGCCGGTGGCGGAGCATCTGCCACATTGCTGCTCATGCAGCTGGAGAAAACAGGAATGCTCTCAGGAAGGAAAGTTGTGGTGGTAGATTCTGATTTTACATCGCTCAGCCGCAAAACCTTTTGCTTTTGGGCTAAGCCCGGTGACTCGATGGTTAAGGATTGCCGCAAACTCATACAAAAGAGCTGGAATCATCTAAGAATTGACAGAGGCAAAACCCAATCGCTCAAACCACTGGAATACCATTGTATTCCCGGACTAAACACGCAGAATGAAATGCTTGCCCTCACTTCCCGCAATGAATGTGTGAGGTTGGAGTCTTCTGTAATTTCAATGGTTCCTGACGGCAAGGGAGTTCTCGTTACTACAACAGCCGGGGTTTACCGCGCAGCCCATGTATATGACAGCCGTCCGGCCGGTTTTATGTCGCCTAAACCCAATGAATCCGCGATTTTTCAATCTTTTATTGGGTATGTAATAGAGCCCGAGAAACCGGTTTTGAATACCTCTACGGCTGATATGATGGATTTTGGTGTAGAGCAGCATGGAGCCACCCAATTTATGTACGTACTGCCCATGGCAGCGGACAAGGTGCTTGTGGAACTTACCCGATTTGGAACAACAACCGTCTTGGATGAAGAAGCCAGGCCGGTGCTGCTG
>Ga0194116_10004667_pt1 | contig 15569 bp, 17 predicted proteins | sample TA2MahsurfametaG_4_FD_148617 | JGI IMG/M metagenome (GOLD analysis project Ga0194116, IMG submission 148617) | Freshwater microbial communities from Lake Tanganyika, Tanzania - TA2015008 Mahale S9 surface | ecosystem: Environmental > Aquatic > Freshwater > Lake | place: Tanzania: Lake...
GCATCCAACGGGAAGTTGCGGCAGTGTCTGCCGGCTTCTCCAGCAGTCAAGCAGCATCGCAGCCGCCTGTTGGATTGCGGGGTGATCAAGCATCGTGGACCTCTTCCGTGGCAACAACGTCGCGTTGTGTGAGTGCGAGCAGGGCGCCAGCCATCAGTGTGAAAACCGATAAGGCGAGCCCTGGCGTTAATGAACCTAATCGATCCGCCAACCATCCCGTGAGCACAGGCCCGGCAACCTGGCCGGCTGCAAAGAGTACCGTGAAGCCTGCCATCGCGTGGCCCCAGTCTCTCATCGGGATGCCCTTCTTGACCAGGCTCTGTATGGCCGACGGAATTGAAAACATCGCTGCGCCAAAGAGAGCGGCCGATAGCATCATTACCGGTGCTGACGCATGAAGTAGCGGCAGTGCAGCACCACAGGCGAGCGTGGACATGGCTGCGGCGAGCGGTCTGCCACCGGTCCAGCGCTCAACGGGGTGTCGCCAGATTGCCGGTGCAAGCATCGTTGCCAGGCCCAATAGCATCCATGCGGCCACCACGGTCGTGGTGTCGGCGCCGTGTTCGCGCATCCAGGCAATGACGAAGGTCATGTAACCGATATACCCAAGACCGAAACAAAGATAGGTGACCAACGCGCGACGCAGGGGCCTGATGGATGCAGGACGTGAGTGGGTGCCAGGGTTCGCCCGGACTGTCGCTGATCCGGGCTCGGCGATTCGAGCGACAGCCCAGATAGAGGCCGCGGTCATGACGAGGGCGACCACGCCCATCACCTGCCAGGCGATCGTCCAGGCGGTGACGCCGCGCGCGTCGAGAAGCAGCGGAATGGCTGCGCCGCACAGCATCAGTCCGATTCCGCCGCCCGCAAAGTAGATCGCGATCGTGGTGGTGGCAAGCGCCGGGCGGCTTGTGAGAATGTTGCCGGACAGCGTGCCGCCGCAGACGAATACGGCGGCTCCGCCGATCCCGCCAAAAAGACGCATTAGGCTGAGCACCGCAGGCTTGTGAGTGAGGCCAGTTGCCAGAACAGCCAGAGAGGTCACCACCATGCCTGCTATGAACAGCGATCGGTTGCCGATGCGGGCCACCCACAGGCGTGTGAGCAGTGCACCAATGAGATAGCCCGCAGCATTGGCTGTATTCAGCCAGCCGGCCTCGGCGTAGCTGAGCAGCAAATCCTCGCGCATCGCAGGCAGCACCAGCGCGTAGGCGAATCGGGCAAAAGAGTTCGAGACTGCTGGTCCGAAGGACAGCAGAAACGCAAGCGCCAGACCCGCAAACAGCGACGGGTCGCGGCGCAGCGCAGTCACGGCAGATTAACGGGCCGCTTCAACCGCCCGGGCTGCCAGCACCGGAATCAGATGAGCGCGATAAGCGGCCGACGCATGCAGGTCTGAATTGAGATCGGAGGCATCGACCCGTACCCCGCGTGCAGCAGCAGCCGACCAGTTGGCACTCAGCGCCTGCTCAAGCGCAGGCACCCGAAAAGCGTGGGCTGCGCAGCCGGTGACGCCTACACGGACGCCATCGCTGAAGCGCGCGACAAAAACGCCGACCAGGGCGTAGTGCGAGGCAGGCTGACGAAACTTGATGTAGGCCGCGGCAAGCGGCTTGGCGAAGCTGACCGCCTCGATCAGTTCGTCAGTGTCCAGAGCAGTCTGGTAGATGCCGGTAAAGAAGTCGTCGGCTGCGATGCTGCGACGGTTGGTGCGGACCGTGCCTTTGAGCGCAAGCACCGCAGAGGGATAGCAGGCGGCCGGATCGTTGTTGGCCAGGCTGCCACCGATCGTGCCAAGGGCCCGCACCTGCTGATCGCCGATCCCATCGGCCAGCGCTGCGAGCGAAGGAATCATGCTTCGCACCACCGCCGAGCCAGCGACCTCGGCGTGCGTAGCCATGGCGCCGATGCTGATCGTATCCGCCTGTGCCGAGATTCCTCTCAGCGCGGCAATGCCTGCAAGGTCGATCAGATCTGACGGTGCTGCCAGACCAAGCTTCATGGCGGGAAGCAGCGACTGCCCACCCGCAATGAGACGACCGTCACTTGCTCGGCCCAGCAGGCCAAGTGCGTCAGCAGTAGAGGTAGGGCGGTGGAAATCGAAAGCATTCATCTCGGTGTTCCGTCCGGGGTATCGCGAACAATCGTTGAGTGATATGGGCCTTGACTGACAGGTCAGGCCGCCTGTCCCTGCAGGGCCCGCCAGACCCGCTCGCTGGTGAGCGGCATCTGAACCGCGGTGGCCCGCTCGCCCACGCCGCCTCGAACAAGCGCGTCGACGACTGCATTGACCACGGCGGGGGTGGCCCCGATGGTGCCAAGTTCGCCTACGCCTTTGACGCCCAGGGGGTTGGCCTTGCAGGGTACCGACTGATCGAGCTGGGTCTCGAAGCGCCTGACGACACCCGCGCGTGGCATGGCGTAGTCAAGGAAGCTTGCCGTGACAAGCTGTGCCTGATCGTCGTAGACCAGCTGTTCGCACAACGCCTGTCCGATGCCCTGGACCGCGCCACCATCGACCTGACCGAGCACGATCATGGGATTCACCACGCGCCCGACATCGTTGACGGATGCATAACGGTCAATGGTGACTTCGCCCGTGTCGGGATCGACTTCAACCTCGCAGATGTGGCATCCGTTAGGCCAGCTGGGGCCATCGACTTTGGTGACCGACTCAAGAAAGATGCTGCCTGACTGCTCTCGCCCCGCCACATCGAACAGGCTGATCTGCAGGTCCGTGCCGGCAACACGGAATCGACCGGCTTCGTATTCAAGATCGCCCGCGGGTGCCTCGAGTGCGTCGGCGGCTTTCTGGCGAGCGATGTCAAGCACCTTGACGGCCGCTGCCTGCAACGCAGAGCCGGCCGTGAACAGCGAGCGGGAGCCCGCGCTACCAAAGCCCTCACCGCGGTCGGTATCGCCCTGAATGATGCGGATGCGGTCAATGGATACGCCAAACGAGTCGACCGCCAACTGGGCGTAGGTGGTGGCGATTCCCTGGCCCATTGCCTGGGTTGCGGTGAAGATTTCGATGAAGCCGTCAGCCGTGACGTTAACCGTGACCCGGTCGTCCAACACGTTGCCGCCGGTCCATTCAAGGAAGGTGGCAATCCCACGGCCGCGAAGACGCCCGCGCGCCTGGCTTGCCTGGGCCCGGGCATCAAAGCCGCTCCAGTCGGCCAGCTTCACACCCTGCGCCATGATCTTGGGAAAATCCCCGGTGTCATAGGTTTGCCCCATCGCGTTCTTGTAGGGCATCTGCTCGGGGCGAACCATATTGCGCCGCCGAATTTCAACTGGGTCGATACCGGTGCGTAGCGCTGCCGCGCTCATCAGGCGCTCGATCACGTACACCGCCTCGGGACGGCCCGCGCCCCGGTACGCTCCCAGGGGCGTGGTGTTGGTGAGAACGGCCTGGATGTGCAGATCAATGGTGCGGATGTCGTAGATGCTGGTGGTGATCCACGGTCCGATCAGGAGCGGGATGGCGCAGCCGGTGGGCGCAGGGTGCGCACCCACATTGGCACGTGTGCGAACCCGCAGCGCGAGCACGCGCCCCTCGGCGTCAAGCGCCATGTCTGCCTGGCTGTATAAGCCTCGTCCATGAACAGCGGTAAGGAACTCTTCGCTGCGCTCAGCGATCCACTTCACGCTCGCGCGCAAATGCCGCGCAACGAAGGCCACGGTGAGATCTTCGGGATAGGCACCGGTTTTCATGCCGAAGCCGCCGCCGACATCCCCGACCAGCACGCGCACCTTGTCTTTGGTCAGACCCAGTTGGTCGGCAATGGTGTTGCGCGCGCCCGAGGGCATCTGCGAGCTCATGCGAAGCGTGGTGCGGCCGTCTGCTGCATCGAAACTTGCCAGCACCGCGCGCGGTTCAATGGGCGCCGGTGCAAGCCGCTGATTGTCGAGGTCGAGGGAGACCACGTGCGCTGCAGCGGCAAACGCCCGGTCGGCGGCCTCTCGATCGCCATAGCGGGTTTCCGCAACGATGTTGCCAGGGGCGCCGGACCACACCTGAGGGCCATTGGGAGCAAGCGCGGCCTCGACGCTGCCCACGGCGGGCAATTCCTCGTAGTCGACCATGACTGCGTCACGGCCGGCACGCGCGGCATCCGGCGACGTGCCGATCACCACGGCCACCGCCTCGCCAACGAAGCGAACGACCTCGGGGGCGAGCGCATGCCGGTCAGGCGGAGGAGGGGGGGTACCGTCCGGGCGCTTGAAGATTGGCGGCGGACCACCGAAAGGCTTGACGCCCGCTGCGACTAGGTCTTTGCCTGTGAACGCCGCAACCACGCCTGGCGTGTCAAGCGCAGCCGACAGATCAATTGAGTTGATCCGAGCATGCGCCATCGGTGAGCGCACAAAAACAAGATGCAGGAGGCCCTCGGGTGCGAAATCGTCGACGTAGCGGCCGCGGCCGGTAATCAACGCAGGGTCTTCGATCCTGCGCACGGAGTGGCCGCTTCCAAAGCGGCCGAAGTCGGTGTCAGCGGTCACGGAGGATTCCTTGTGACGTGTGGATGGCGAATGTTCGGTGAGTCGGAGGCGCCCAGTCGCGGAGGGTCTCAGCCTGCAGCGGCGGACGTCGCCGCGCGGCGGACCGCCTCAACGATATTGGCGTAGCCGGTGCAACGGCACAGGTTGCCCTCAAGCGACTTCTCGATGGCAGCCTCATCGGGCGCTGGGTTTGAGGCGAGCAGAGCGGCGCTGGCCATCACCATGCCGGGAGTGCAAAACCCACACTGCAGGCCGTGGCAGTCAACAAACGCCTGCTGCAGCGGATGCAGGCGGCCGTCCGCACTTGCCATGCCCTCGATGGTGGTGACAGACCCACCATTGGCCTGGACTGCCAGAACTGCGCAGCTTTTGACAGCCTGGCCGTCGAGCAGCACGGTGCAGGCGCCGCATTGACTCGTGTCGCAACCGACGTGGGTGCCAGTCAGACCAAGATCAACCCTTAAAAACTCGACCAGCAGGCGGCGCGCTTCGACTTCGCGCTCAACCTGCTGACCATTCACGGTCAGGCGTACGGTAGGCATGGGATCAGGCTCCGTTGAAACAGCCGCGATGGTATCGCGGAACGAACCAGCCGGCACGCTGGCATCATGGAGACTACGCAACCGATGCAGCGCTCGGCGCAAAGACCGTGATGATCGAACACTTTCGGGTTTCCCATGTCGTTGCCGGCTTCGTGTCGGTCCTGGTGGGCTATGCCAGTTCGGCCGTGATCGTGCTTCAGGCAGCTGAGGTTGCGGGGGCGACGCTCGCGCAGCAGATCTCCTTCATGTGGGCGCTGGGAATCGGCATGGGCATCGCCACGATTGCGCTATCGGTCCGCTACAAGGCGCCGGTGCTCGCGGCGTGGTCCACCTCCGGGGCGGCGCTGCTGGTGACCGCGCTCACCGGCGCATCGCTTGCGGAGGCGATCGGTGCCTTTCTGCTCTCGTCGGCGCTGCTTCTGGCGGTGGGGCTGTTGGGCTGGACCGACGTCATTCTTCGCTACGTGCCGCGCTCGGTGGGCGGCGCGGTGCTGGCCGGTGTCCTGCTACGGTTCGGCACGGGCATGTTCGGGGTTCCGGCATCCGACCTGGCGTTGGTACTGGTGATGGTGGCGGTATATCTGCTGGGTAAACGCCGAATGCCGAACTACGCGGTCCTGGCCAGTGTCGGGGCAGGGGCATTGATTGCGCTGATCAATCCGGGCCTTCACCTTGATAAGGTTCAGCTGAGCCTGGCGGGCCCGGTCTTTACCTGGCCCGAATTTTCGCCTGCCGTGCTCATTGGCGCGGGCGTACCGCTATTTCTGGTCACCATGAGTTCGCAGAACCTGACAGGGATGGCCACGCTGCGCGCCCATGGCTATCAGACGCCCGCATCCCCTTTGATCGGGTCGCTTGGCGCCACGGGCCTGGTGCTTGGCGCCGCGGGTGGGTTCGCATACAGCGTGGCCGCTATTTCGGCGGCGGTCTGCATGACCGACGACGCGGAACCCGACCCAAAACGCCGCTACCTGGTCACGATCTGGGCGGGAATCTTTTACGTTCTCGCCGGCATTTTTGCTGCAACCGTGGTGGGGTTGCTGGCGGCTCTGCCCCGCACGCTGGTGCTCGCAATTACCGGCGTGGCCCTGCTGGCTACCATCAGCAACAGCCTGGCCGCAGCTGCCCATGACGAGCGCGAGCGCGACGCTGCGATACTCACGTTTCTATGCACGGCATCAGGCATGTCGTTGTGGGGGGTAGGCAGCGCTTTCTGGGGCCTGATGCTGGGTATCGCCGTGACACAGTTGTACCGCCTGACCGCCGTAAGGCCGAGTTGATCAACCCGGTCCGCCTTCAGGTGCCGATATCGAGCGTCGTGGTGCGCCGCAGCTCGCGGCGATATCGGGTGTCGTCAAACGGGCGTCCCCGATGCATGGTGGCACGGTTGTCCCAAATGACCAGGTCATTCGGCTGCCAGATGTGTCGGTAGACAAATTGAGGCTGGGTGGCGTGCTCGATCAGATCTAGCAGCTGCAGTCGGCCCTCGGGAATCGGCCAGTCAATGATGTGCGAGGCATGCGAGGCCAGGTACAGCGAGCGTCGTCCCGACGCTGGAATGGTTCGTACAAGCGGATGCACGGCGCCGGGAAGTCTGGCCGCCTCCTCGGGTGAGAAATCAAACCCGATCGTTTGCCTCGAATGAACGATTGAATGAAACACGCGCAGCGATTGGAAACGCTGCTTGTCGGCCTCGTCCAGCGCGTCCCATGCGCTTCGCATATCGGCAAACTCGGTATCAGCGCGCACCTCAGGAACCACGCGCCCAGACAGCAGGGAATAGCGGCCGGCCGGATCGACAAACGACGCGTCGGTATGCCAGAGGCGGTTGCTGAGGATGCTCAGTCGGCGGCGATCAGCGAGCTCGGCCAGCTCGCCGTTGGCCCGCACGCTCGAAATGTCGGTCAGAGCTTCATTGCCGAATCGGTTTGCACCCAGGGCGGAAAGCGATGTTTGCGCATGCAGTCGGCCATCAAACCGGGTGGCGAAAGCAACCTGTTCGTCGTCGCTGAAAGGCTGGTTGCGGAACACCAGGACCGCGTAGCGATCCATCGCATGCCGGATCGCGGCGAGCGCTGCCGGCTCGTGCACCTGCCTCAGGTCGACACCGACGACCTCGGCGGCAAACAACGGGTGTAGCGGCTTGCAGTGGAGCATGGCCCCCCCTTTCCAGCGGATCATTCGCGGCCAGTGTACGGCTCTGGCAGTGCGAAGGCTAGACCGCTTTCCAGTTATTGGGTCGTGCGCTGCGCGTTGCCAAGTGAGACTGCCTGGGCCAGCAACGTTCGGCAACCGACCACCCGAGCGGTATCCTTGGCGCTCTTGGACCAGGGAGCGCCGGCTTGAAACATGTTCTAAAAATTACCGTGGAATTCGGTGATTGTGACCCCAGCGGAATCGTTTTTCATCCTAATTTTTTCAGCTGGTTCGATGCGGGATCGCTGCACTTCTTTCGCGACTGTGGCATTCCGTCATGGCGCGAAACCATCAAGACTCACGGCATCCTGGGCACGCCCATCGTGTCGACGCGCTGTGATTTCCGAGCGCCCGCCCACTACGGCGACCAGATCGAGGTGCACACCTGTATTTCGGAGTGGCGCGAGCGACGGTTCACGCAGCACCATCAGATTGTCAAGGGCGAGACCCTGATCGCCGAAGCGCTACACGTCAGAGTGTTCGCGGGCCCTCATCCCGATGATCCGCAGCGAATTCGCGCGTTGCCGATTCCGCCTGAGTTTCGCGAAATGTGCGATCGCAAGTTTCCGCCTCAGCCTGCGGCCATGCAGGATTAACCGTTGTGGCAGACCTGTCCGTGGCGAGCCAGGTCATAGCCGCCCAGTCGATCGGCATGCATGGCAAAGCGTCTGGACCGGGCGAAGCTGAGAAGCGCCTGCACGTGGGGTTCAAACACGCTACGCCGCCAGGCAACCAGTTCCACCGACTCGGTGGCAAGTGGCACAAAAGGCAGGCGATACCTTTGCGCGACGGCGCGAATCGCAAAGCCTGCATCGGCATAGCCATCCACCACCGCCTCGGCCACCTCGGATTCGCTGTTTGCCGAAGTGTCGAGTGCGCGCAGGCGTTCAATCTTGGCGCCGCCCGCTTTCATTAAGCGGGCAAAAAGCAGGTTGCTCCCCGCGCCCGCCTGACGCCGCACGAATCGGGCGCGACGCGCGATCAGGTCTTTCAGAGACTGAATTTTAAGCGGGTTGCCTTCGGCAACAATCAGGCCCTGCTCACGGCTTGCCCAATGTAACGACACCACGGGCAGGCCTGCCAGCGTGCTGCGAACGGCGTGCGTATTGAAGCCCCCGCCCTCTGGGTCGGGGATGTGAACCAGGGCGGCGCAGGCCCTCCTGCTGGCCAGCCGCGCAAGCCCGTCAACGCTGCCGTTGCATTCAAGAGAGATCCCGGAGCCGCTCTCGCGTACCGCCCAGTCGAGCAGAAGGTCATGTGACCCGGCGATGACACGAGGGAGTTCAGTGGGTTCGTCCAGGATGGGCCCGCGTGTGGATGCGGCCATCCATGCATCAATTCGGTGCCGCTCAAACAGCAGCTTTCCCCGGGCCCGGGCAAACGGGATGTCGCCGCGTGAAACCAGGTGATAAACGGTTCTGGGGCTGATCCGTAACCAGCCGGCGACTTCGGATGTGGTCAGTAAAGCGCTATGGGAGTCGGTGGCGGGGTGCCCGCTGGAAAGCACCTGAGACCGGCGGGGCGACCTTCGCATGGCAGGATCCCTAAGGCGATTGTGACTAAATAAACCGCGCAATTATGCAAATTTTACGTGCATCCGCTATGAATCCAAACCCCTGATAAATTCTTCGAAACTATCGCGTGGCGTACGCATGCAGGACCTGCCCCAAACCTTCAGTCTCGTTGCTGATCTTGTGTCCGCAAGCAAGCCGGGGCTATGGCCAATTGTTTTTCTGAGCCTGCAGGTGAGCGCATTGGCTACCCTTTTTGCCGCTGCGCTGGGGCTGCCGATTGCTGCCGCCATCGCGCTGTTCAGCTTTCGTGGCAGAAACTTTCTCATCGCGATCCTGAATGCGCTGATGGGGCTTCCGGCAGTCGTCGTTGGGCTGCTGGTCTATCTTCTGCTGTCGCGGGCGGGGCCGCTGGGAGCGCTTGGCATCCTGTTTACGCCCACCGCCATGGTCATCGCCCAGGCAATACTGGTGCTGCCCCTCATCATCGCGCTGTCCCGCCAGGTCCTCGAGGACTCGCTGAGGGAGCTCGACCCGTATCTGCGTTCCCTGAAGGCCAGTCGCGCCGATCTGATCAAGACCGTGTTGTTCGAGTCGCGTCTGTCGCTACTCACCGCACTGCTTGCCGGGTTTGGGCGCGCTGCAGCCGAAGTCGGTGCGGTGATGATCGTGGGGGGCAACATCGATGGTGTCACCCGCACCATGACCACGGCGATTGCCCTGGAAACCAGCAAAGGCGATCTTGCGCTTGCGCTTGCGCTCGGGTTCGTTCTGATTGCGGTGGTCATGACGGTGAATGCCGGCGCGCAATGGCTTCGGGTTCGCGCCAGGAGATCTCATGGCTAAGCAGCGTGTCTCGCTGGTACTTGATGGCGCGGGATACGCTGTTGACGGGCGCTGGATTGTGTTGCCCACGAAGCTTGCGTTGCCGATGAATCGCGCAACGGTCATTCTGGGTCCGAACGGCGCAGGGAAGAGCACTTTTCTGCAGTTGTTGCACGGGATGCTTTCGCCGTCGCAGGGCGCCATCGTCTGTGTTAACAACAGCTCTGGGGCGCCACATCCATCAGAGGCCAATTTCGGATATGTGTTGCAGCGGCCTGTGATGCTCGCGAGAAGCGTCGCCGACAACGTGTTGCACGCGCTGGCGATTCGCAGGGCTCCCATTGGCGAGCGACACAGCCGCGTACACATGGTGTTGCAGCAGGTGGGACTGTCGACGCTCGCGGATCGTCCGGCGCGATCGCTGTCCGGAGGAGAGCAGCAGCGCCTGGCCATCGCGCGCGCGCTGGCGGCCGCGCCAGATTGTCTGCTGCTTGACGAGCCCACTGCGAATCTTGACCCCGGTGCAACGGCTGCAATCGAGCGCCTGCTGCGTCGTTGCTTCGAGCAGGGACTTGGATTCGTGATGGCCACTCATGATCTCGGGCAGGCGCGCCGGCTGGCTGAGCACGTTGTGTTCATGCACCGCGGGGCGGTGCATGAGTCAACGCCCGCCCGACAGTTTTTTGAAGGTCCCGCCACCACGCTGGCGCAGAAATTTCTGGCCGGAGATCTTCTTGACCAGTTTGAACAGGAGTAAGCAAGCATGCGTGTTCGCGTCGTGTTTGGATTTTATCGGCGGCGGATAGCCCTGGCTGCAGCCTGCCTTGCACTCTTTGCGTCGTCCCCTGCGTCGTCGCAATCCACGACAAAGGCACCTGACAGCGGCGACCCAGGCTTCATCGTGATGGCGTCCACCACGTCCACCGAGCAATCCGGGCTCTTCTCGCATCTTCTTCCCCGTTTTGCGGCCCGCACAGGAATTCAGGTGCGGGTCGTTGCACTGGGTACTGGTCAGGCGATCGCGGTGGCGCAGCGCGGGGACGCTGACCTGCTCTTTGTTCACGACAAGGTTGCAGAGGAAAAATTTGTCGCGGACGGCTTTGGGTTGTCGCGCGTTGACGTGATGTTCAACGATTTTTTGGTGATCGGGCCAGCGGCGGACCCTGCCCGCGTGGCGGGGTCACGCGACGTTGTTCGAACCTTTAGACAGATCGCCCAGTCGCGGCAGGCGTTTCTGTCCAGAGGGGATCGCAGTGGCACCCACGCGGCGGAACTGCGTTACTGGAAGGACGCAGGGCTGGAGCCCAAATCAATGCAGGGCGGCTGGTATCGCGAGACAGGGTCTGGCATGGGCCCCACGCTGAACATTGCTGCGGCAATGAATGCGTATGCGCTGACCGATCGTGGTACCTGGCTCAATTTTCGTAACCGCGCGGATCTCAAGGTGCTGGTCGAGGGCGACGAGCGCCTGTTCAATCAATACGGCGTGATCGTGATCCACCCGGCCCGGCATCCGCACGTCAAGCAGCGGCAGGGACAGGCGTTTGCTGACTGGGTCGTTTCCGATGAAGGGCAAAAGACCATCGCCGACTACAAAATAGGCGGGGAGCCTCTGTTTTTCCCCAACGCCCGGCGGTAGTGGAGCGAGCACCATGAAACAGGGCGTTCGACCCGCGTGGCTGCCGCGCGTCGAACGCCTCTGGGTAGCGGCGCTGTTGCAAGCCGCGCGCAATAAACGCTATTCGGTGGCCAGGCGAAGCCCCAACTGATTGGCGGCGATCACTGCCTGGGTGCGGTTTCGCGCCCCCAGCGCGCGCAGCACGGCGCTAACGTGGATCTTGACCGTGCCTTCGGCCAGGGCAAGTTCGCGGCAAATGAGTTTGTTGGGCAGGCCCCGCAGGATGAGCCTAAGCACATCGCACTGTCGTCCGGTAAGACCCAGGCTACGCGGATCACGTGAGGGTGCTTTCGCCTGCGTGGTTCGAACCATTGAGTTTGCAGGCGCCCAGCTGTTGTGGGTAACGACTTCTTTGGGGACGTACATGTGGCCCGCCGCGATCATCTGGAGCGCGTAACGAAGCACATCGTGATGTACGGTCTTTGGAATGAATCCCTGCGCGCCGAGATTCAGGCACCGCATAATGGTGTCTCGCTCGCCGTCGGCAGACAACACGACCACTGGCGTGTCGGGGCGAAGCAGTCGTAGACCCTGCAGCGCATCGTAGCCATCGCTGTCGGGTAATCCAAGGTCAAGCAAAATGCAGTCAATGCGGTTGGGCTCTGCCAGCAGGCGGCGGGCCTCGCCGTAGCTTGCCGCGAATTCAACCTGCGAGTCGGGGGCGATGCTTTCCAGTGTGTAGCGCAGTGCGTCGCTCATGATGGGATGGTCATCGACCAGAAGGAATCGCTTGGCCGGTCGGTGCACGAGGGAGCTCGAGGGGTGCATGTCTTTCTCCTTGATCAGGGTTGTTGATGGATTAGTGAAGTGAAGTACGCCCGATGAATGATGATTGGCGGTTCTGCGTAGCACCAATGATGGATTTCACAGATCGGTTCTGTCGGTACGTCCATCGCACACTGACAAAAAGGGCGCGTCTATACACTGAAATGATCACCACTGGCGCGTTGATTCATGGCCAGCGTGAAAAGCTTCTCAGGTTCGATGGCAGCGAGCACCCTGTCGCCTTGCAGTTGGGGGGGGCCGAGCCAGACGAGCTCGCGCGGGCTGCGCGCTGGGGCGAGCAGGCGGGCTACGACGAAATCAACCTCAACTGTGGGTGCCCGAGTGAGCGAGTGCAGCGCGGGGCCTTCGGTGCCTGCCTCATGGCTGAGCCCGACCTGGTCGCTGACTGCGTGCGCGCGATGCGTGAGGTCGTTTCGGTTCCGGTGACGGTGAAGCACCGCATTGGGCTTGACCGCGACGAGTCTTACGATTTTGTCGTGAGGTTTGTCGACAGGGTGGCCCAGGCGGGCTGCCGCGTCTTCATCGTCCATGCGAGAAACGCCTGGCTGAAGGGGCTCAGCCCCAAGGAGAACCGCGAGATTCCGCCGCTACGCTATGAAACGGTGTATCGGCTCAAACGTGATTTTCCCGGGTTGACCATCGTCATCAATGGCGGTCTTCGATCACATCACGAGGCGCTGGCGCAGCTCGAGCATGTGGATGGCGTCATGCTCGGGCGTGCTGCCTGCGATGACCCGTGGCTGCTTTCAAGCGTTGATTCGCTCTATTACGGAGCGCCTGATCCGTTTGCACTACGCCACGAAGCGATAGAGGGGGTTCGCTCCTACCTGAGCGCTCAGGTGAGCGAGGGGGTGTCACCGCGCGCAGTGCTCAGGCACCTGCTCGGCCTCTTCAATGGTTTGCCCGGTGCGAGGGCCTGGCGACGTACATTGAGCGATAGCGCGGTGCTGTCAGCGTACGGCGCGGCGACCCTTGATCAGGCCTTGATGCGTACGCTTCGGACATAGGCCAGGATTGCCATGAAAGCTACGGCGGCCAGACCTGCTTCCATCCAAGCGAGCGGCACACTTGGCCCGCGATCGCTGGTTGCGCGCACCAGTCCTTCTCCCAGGTAAAGCATGACAATCATCGACCACCATTGGAAGGTGCGCACATTGCCTGCAATGAGGGCGGGTAACGCGACGGCCAGGGGGATAACCTTGAGCGACAGTAACCAGGCCCCGGGTCTGATCGGTGCCAGCCAAAGCTCCCAGGCCAGGCCCAGCACGATCAGCGCCGCGAAGCAGCCGACCACAACGCGTCTCAGGAATTGGATGGTGAACACGCGCCGGATTATAGGGGGTGCAAGGCAGGCCACGCTGGCGTCGGCCCCGATCGGAGTTGGCCGTGCGTGAGCCGGCCTTCAAAGGTCGCGCCCGGCGACTGATCGCCGAGATGCTGCGACGGACTCGTAAGCTGCGTCTGCAGCAGACCGCAGCCAGCCTTGCGTTTCTGTCGCTGTTTGCGGCGGTCCCGGTCTTTTCCATCGCCTTGTCAGTGTTGTCGGCATTACCGGTTTTCGACCGACTCCAGGAAGGCGTGCAGCAGTTTCTGCTTCGCAACTTTTTTCCCGAGGCCTTCAGCGACACCGTCATCCGCTATCTACAGGAGTTCGCTGGGCGGGCAACGCACCTGTCGCTCGCTGGCGCGGTCGTATTCTTCATGACGGCAATCACCTCGCTGCGCGTCATCGAAACCACGCTGAATGCAATCTGGGCGAGTTCGCGCCGCCGCTCGCTGGTACATCGATTCGGACTGTATTGGGCGTTGCTCACCCTGACGCCGCTTGCACTGGGTGCAGTGCTTGCGCTCAATGGACGCGTGATCGCCGGGCTGTTGGTTGATCAAGACCTGGCTTGGCTGCAGTCGCTTTGGTTCACCGCATTGCCCTGGCTTATTGGTGTCGCAGCGCTGTGGCTCATGTTTCTGCTGTTGCCCGCTGCGCGGGTGCCGCCGTTGCATGCGCTTGCCGGCGCGGCGCTGTCTGCCGGGCTGTTGGCTGTCTTGCAACGTGGTTTGAGCCTGAGCGTCCGGCAGTTACCCACGTACGAAATCGTGTATGGCGCGTTTGCGGTGTTACCGCTGCTGCTGATCTGGCTGTTTTTGGTCTGGTCAGCCGTGCTGGCTGGAGCGCTGCTCGCAGCCAGTCTCAGGCATTGGTCTGCGCGGCTTGACGACCCGGAGCCCGACGACACACCCGGCCGACGGTTCGATGACGCTCTCATCGTGCTGCGCGCGATGCTGCGGGCGACGCCCGCCCCTGGCGCCACGTCGCATACAACGACGGCGTTGGCCGTCGCGCAGATGCATCAGGCCTTTGGCGCCGACGCGCAGCGCGCGGAGCAGGCTGCAGAGCTGCTCGAGCGTCTGGGCTACCTGATTCGGCTGGTACAACTCGGCGGGCTGCAAATGGCGAGTGCTGGTACCACACTAGGATCGGCAGTCGAGTCTCTCGAGTCAGGTGTCTGGGCCGAGCGCTGGGCCTGGGCAAGCCCGCCCCAACTGCTCACCTTGCGGCCGCTGTTTGACGATCTTTGGTGGGCTGGTCAGCCGTCCACGGCGGCGTCGTGGCAAGGGGGACGCCTGGCGTTACCTGTTGCTCAGGCGCTAGCCGATTGAGCGCTGGCTTCGAAGGGGAGCGCCCCCGCAAAGCCGCGTAGCGCGTCAAGCACCTCATCGGGGCGTTCGCTCATGAGGGCATGACCACACCCCGCAAGTTCGATCACTCGCGGGGCTGATATGGATGCGGCCGCCGCGGATTCGGTCAATGCGGCGATCAGCGCCCGCGCCGCGCGTGGCGGCGTCATCATGTCGCGGCCGCCGAGCACGAACAGGGCAGGGCATCGAACGGCGCTCGCGGCGGCAAAGGCCTCGTCGTAGGCGTTGCACGCGGAAAAATCGTTAAGCAGCACGCCTGGGCTCTGCCGCTCCATCAGCCGCCGGTTCTGAACGAAAATCGAGAAGCCAGGCCCCGGACATCCTGGGCGAGCATTGATGGTTGCGTGCGACCAGCCATTGATCATGTCGAAGGCCTTGGGCTCGTCGGACCGGGCAGCCTCGAGCAGCGCATCGGATACCTTCATCGGCGCGGCTGCCCCCACCAGCGCGATACCCGCCACCCGTGACGGGTGGGAGGCCGCGCACTGCAGCGCGATCAGCGATCCCATGCTGTGGCCGCAAACCAGGGCAGGACCAATGCCAGCCTCGCGCATCAGGCGGGCGACCCAGTCAGACATGTCGCTGATCGTGCTGAGCGGCGGGCCATCGCTTCGGCCGTGTCCGGGCAGGTCGACTGCGAGCACATCGAAGCCGTGATGGGCCAGATAGCGCGACTGCAGGATCCACACGCTGTGATCATGCTGGGCGCCGTGAACGAAAACGACCGCTGGTCGGCTGCCTAACAGCGGTTTACCGCCGGTGTAAGCGTAAGCCTGCCGGTGATCGAGTTCGATTCGCATGACCGGGTCTCCTTCAGCCGCGCTCTGC
>Ga0194116_10004669_pt1 | contig 15566 bp, 4 predicted proteins | sample TA2MahsurfametaG_4_FD_148617 | JGI IMG/M metagenome (GOLD analysis project Ga0194116, IMG submission 148617) | Freshwater microbial communities from Lake Tanganyika, Tanzania - TA2015008 Mahale S9 surface | ecosystem: Environmental > Aquatic > Freshwater > Lake | place: Tanzania: Lake Tanganyika...
AAGCGATTGCTTCGATGACTGATAGCATCAATCAGTATTGCGAAACATCACAAAAATGTTTTTCCGGTGAGCAGTGGGCAAAAGCCACTGAACAAGCAGGAAAATATGCGAAAGATACTGCAAGTGCAACTAAGACGACAGAGCAGCTAGGTAAAAAAGTTGCAGCTACTGCAGCTTCATTTCAAAAAGCGCTGCCTGTAATCGGTGGAGTTGCTGGCGGTCTGGCGGGTTTAAGGCAAGGTTTCTCAAATCTCTTTGGTCTGCTCAAGGGTGGCGTAAATATTTTAGGCACAGTTACTAAGAGCATTTTTAATTTAGGAAGATCTCTTCTTGCTGTTCCTTTCAACATACTGAAGGGTCTGCAAGGCATGGCTGCAGACAGTGGTGGAGGTGGCGGCGGCGGCGGCGGCGACGGAATGGCCGAAGCTTTAGAGAATCTTCGTAAAGAAGTTGGCTTTATAGGGCCCACGTCTGACGCTGTCCAGAGTCTTACAGCAAGCATGGCAGGATTCAGCGACACAGGACTTGCTGCAACTAAAGTCTTTGGTAGCGCTGCTGAGAGAATGAAGTATCTCACAGAACTTGCTGTACAGATGGGCCCACAATTCGCAGCAAATGCTGAAGAATTTAAAAGAAATGGTGGTGCTCTTCTTGCATATCAAAAGGGCTTAGGGCTCACCGGCGAGCAGATGGGCATTATTGGAATTAAAGCAAAATCCATGGGCGCTCAGATGGGTGACGTTTTAAATGACATGACTAAACAGGCCCTTCACATGTCTAAAGCATTTGGTCTAGATGCGAAGGTGATCTCCAAAGACATGGGTAAAGCTATGCAGGATGTGGCCCACTTTGGACACTTGACTAGTCAGCAACTCAGCTCTGCTGTTGTCTATGCCAATAAGCTGGGTGTTTCTATTGATAAGTTGTCTGGCTTGATGGACCAGTTCGACACCTTTGACAAGGCAGCCGAGTCGACTTCAAAATTAAATGAGCAGTTTGGAACCAACATCGACGCCATGGAGCTCATGGCAGCGCAGAGCCCAGCAGAGAAGATGGAGATCTTAAGAAAGTCGTTCCAAGCTACGGGCAAAGATCTATCTCAGCTTAGCTTCCATGAAAGAAAATTAATCCAGCAGCAGACAGGCCTCGACGCTGCCACATTTGATGCTGCCATGGCACAAAAAGATCAGGGTGATATGCTTGAGAATATCAACAAAGAGTCCAAGAAAGCTGAAGACTCTACGCTGAAGCAAGCAGATGCCATGAAACAACTTGCAGTTCAGATTGAAAGAGTTGTGCAGAGCGGAGGCGGCGGCGGCGGGGGCGGCGCAGGTGGTTCATCTTTCTTGGACAGCTTCATAAGGGGGTTCACTGAGGGAATTACAAAATCTGAAGAATTCCAGCGTGTTCTCATAAATCTAAAACAGTCTATGAAGCTTGTTGGTAAACTGGGATTTGATTTGGGTAACATGTTCGTCAAGTCTTTTCCAGGCGTCGCGCAGGTATTTGAGGGGCTAGCTGATCTCTTCAACCCTGCAAGATACAAGAAGATGTGTGATGGTGTCTTAAAAGCTTTTAAAGACTTTAGAGACGGATCGATCAAAGACATGGGCGGTCTAATGGATCGCCTAAAATCAGTCTTCTTTGACTTCTTTAATGAAGGTACAGGACCGGGTAAGAAAATTCTTGAAGGTTTTAAGAAATTCTTTGAAGCCATCCTGAAAGCGATGGCAGGTCTTATTAAATGGGCAGCTGATCAATTAGCCAACATGATAGTAAAGCTTGTTGAAATGCTGAAGAATCCCTCAAGCGTCGGCGGCATGCCGGGCATGGGCGGCTTCTTGAAGATGTTCCAACCTGTGATTGATGCGATAATATACGCGTTCAATAAGCTAGCGCCCTTGATCATACCTCTCTTGCTTGAGCTCGGCAAGAAGATATTTGCATTCCTTACTTCAGAGCAATTTTTAGGCTTTTTGAAGAAAGCAGGGCCAATTATTGCCTTGGTCATGTTTGGACCGTCGCTAGTCAAGTCCCTAACAGGTGCCCTTACAGGTGCATTGGCATCAGCTGCAACAGATGCTGTCAGAAATGCTTTCTTGGGACCAGGTTCCAAGAAGATCAGCGAGATGACGGGTAAGCAGTTTTCTGAACTGATGTCCAAAGCTACGCCACCACCCGCTCCTGCCGCAGCGGGTGGTCCTATCATACCACCAGGAACACCATCACCAGCTCAAACTGCTAATGCACAAGCGACCGGAAAGATTATAGATGGTCCTACTATCATCAAGCTTTTGCTTGCACTCGCCGGCATCATCACAATCGGCCTAGTTGCCTTCTACGTTGCTGCGCAGATGGTGGACGGCATGGATAGAAAACAGATCGAAAATGCTTTGTTGGTTATGGGGGGTGTCGCCATGGCGATTATTCCTGCAGCATTTGCATTGTCGTTGTTGTCCGGTGTGCCTGCTACTACTCTATTGGCAGCTATTCCAGCGCTGATTGCGCTTGGTCTTGTGATACCTGGAATGGCGGCGCTCGGCGTACAAATTGCAGAGATGGCCTCTAAGGTCGCGCTCGGCGACATCCTAAAAGCGCTGCTCCTTGTCTTTGGAATGTCTACAGCATTAATTCCCGCAGCGTACGCATTGACTATGTTGGCAGGAGCCGGTGCGGGGGTCATTGGAGGTGCACCCCTTATATTGGCAGCTCTTGTGGCTCTTGGACTATTGGTTCCTGCAATGGCCTTGCTTGGTGTCAAATTGTCTGAGATGGTGGCCAACATTGAGCTGACTAGCATACTGAAAGCCATCGTTCTTTTGACGGGTATGTCCGCAGCCCTCGCAATTGCTGCCGGAGCTATGGCAGCGCTAATAGGTGCAGGCGCCCTCGCCGGCGGCGTAGTTATAATGCTTGCAGGCATAGCTGCTGTGGGCTTGCTTGGCTTTGCTATGCTCGAGCTAGCACCTGGTCTTGCCGACAAAGCAAGCAAAGTTCCCTTGATGCAGGTCCTAAAGGCTCTAGCCATCTTGGGTGCAATGGCTGTAGCAATAGTTGAAGTCACCGTCTCTATGGTCCTGCTAGCTGCCGCAGGCGTGATATCTTTGTTCATGGGCGTCATCCTCGCGGGTATAGACGCATTCAAGATAGTTGGCATGGCCATGCTTGAATTTGCACCAGAACTTGGGAAGGCAGCGTCTAAGGCGCCCATCGGGCCTGTTTTGAAAGCGCTTATAATTCTTGCTGAGATGTCAATTGCTATTGTGGCAGTTCTTGGGCAAATGGTCTTGCTTGCGGGTGCGGGCGTCTTGGCCACTTTAATGATCCCGATTCTCATAGGAATAGAAGCATTCAAGCTTATCTCTGTAAAGATGATAGAGTTCGCACCGACTCTGGGACAAGTTGCAAAAAATGTAGACCCAGTCGCAGTCGGCAAGGCACTTCTTGTCCTTGGCATGATGGCTGTATCGATTGCAGAGAACATTGTCATCATGCTGGGCCTAGCAGCAATGGGCCTATTGACAGCTCTCGCTCCACTCATCATTCTTGGAATGGGTGCGTATGTTCTCATATCGGGTGCCATGCTAGGAGCTGCAAAGATATTTGATGTGGTTGCAGCCAAGATAGACGGCGGGAATGTCGTGAAGGCTCTCGCAATTTTGAGTGCCATGTCAATCTCTATTGCGCAAGCAGCACTTAATATTGTCTTGCTTGCTGCACTTGCGCTGCTTCTTCCAATTGCCCCGCTGGCTGTAGTGGGTGCAGCAGCACTCTTGCTGGTAACTACTGCTTTGATGAGCATAGCTAAGTCTCTTGACGAAGCAAAAGCAAAGATCAATGGTGACAATGTGATCAAAGCTCTCGGCGTGCTTTCACTGATGTCCATTGCAACGTCTCAGGCCTTAGTCAACATTATTCTATTAGCGGCGCTTGGTGCTCTAATAACTCTATATCCTGCTGTTAAAGTAGGCATGATTCATTTTGATTGGCTCATTGAGCTTCTGGCAGAGAAGATGCCGCCCATTGTTGAGAACATCAATAAGTTGAGCAACTTAGGCTTGGCTAATTCTAGTGGACCCATTGCAACACTCGGCGCAATTTCCACTGTTATGGGCACAGTCTCAGAGATGATCAAGCCCATGGTGATGCTGGCGATCCTCAAGGGAATGGGTGTGGATATAGAGGGTGGCATGAAGATCTTAGTCGAGCTTGTCACAAAGATATCTGACAAAGCTGTAGAAGTCATACAGGCAATTGCAAAAGTCCCGTCTTCTGGCATGGAAACCAAAGTAAAAGCCTTCGCTGACATCTTGGGCTCAATTGGAAACTTGTCTAACTCAATAGCAGGTTCGATCAAGAACCTTGACTTTGGTTGGTTCACATCGGCTAAAGACAAGATCGATATGATGGGCAAATTCAATGACATCTTAAAGACCATGATGGGTCCACCCGGAGGAATCGTTGGAATACTTGAGACAGTCATCGGAGGCATCTCAAAGATCGGTGCTTCTAAAGAGACTGTAGAAGCAGCAAAAGTGTTCGCAGAAGTGCTAGCAGCAATTGGGAAGCTAGCTGAGGGCATGAAGCCTCCTCCGGGACTATTTGAAGCAGCAAAAGATGCAGTTAATTCAACAAAATTTATGGAAAAGTCGATGTCAGAGCTGCGTGATCTCGCTCGCGTAACCGGAGAGCAAATTGGCAACTTGATAGATGTAATAGCCGTCAAACTTCTTCCTGCTCTTGAGAAATTTAAGGGTACTAATCCCGAATCAATTAAGTCAATAGCTGTTGTTTTAGAAGCCGTGGGCAAGGTCGCAGAAGCCTTCAAACCACCGCCGGGAATGATAGATGCTATAAAAGACATGGATGCTTTTGCCATGGACACCGCATTCAACGCTATGGGTCAATTCATGAAGGACACTGGGCCCGTCATCAATTCCGCTATAGAACAGATTGCAAAAGCAATTCCTCCAATGATCAAGGAAATCACAAAATTAAATTTGTCACCTCAACAGATAGAGGCTGTCAAAGTGATAGGTCCCATCATACAGGCGCTTGCATCCATCATTAGCGGAATGGTTGGACCGGCTCAGGCATTCATGGCAGTGACGACCGCGTTCGACGCGAAGCTTTTTAGTAATTTCGATGCAGAACTCGGCAAGCTGATGAAGGTCTTTGATGTTATAAATTCAAAGATAGGTCAAATGATCGGTCCGGACGGGCCCATCGTGAAGATGATAAGTGCCGTTGGGGCGATGGATCCTAAGCAGGTTGAGGCAGCTGCTAAGATCGGACCTGTCATCTCATCGATAGCCACAGTAATAACTGCTATGATGCCTAAGGGAGAAGTTCTCAAGGCCATCCAAGACGCTGCTAATGACGAGGCGAAATTTAAATCTCTCATGGAGGGAATCGAGAAAGTAGCAAAGACAATAGGTGATAACATCGGTCGAATGTTCGAGCCTCTCACCACTATGTTCCAGGCGATATCTGGTAAGTCAATTACACCCGAGCAGATCAAACTTCTTGAAGTTCTCACGCCCCTCATACAGTCCGTCATCAGCATGACCAACGGCATTGTGGGCGGCTTAAAAGACGGGAAAATACCTTCTGAAGATGAACTTAAAAATGTGGGTAAGTTCTTTGAAGAAGTGGGCAAAGGTATGTCACAGATGTTTACGCAGATGAACGAGCAGATTGGTAAACTTCTCGAAACTCTGACAACTCTTCTCAACAATCTTAAGAAACAGAACATTAAACCCTCTGAAGCAAAAGAAGGCGCAGAAATTCTTAAGACTGCGTTCGACATGGTAGGCACAATGGGCAAAGTTGTCACAGAAATCAAGGCTTCAATGGGCTCTGAGCCAGGCAAACCCCCAGATCCAGAACCGTGGAAAGCATCGCTGAAGGGTCTGGCTGATCTCGTGGACGGTCTGTTCGGTGGAGAAGACAGTGCTGCAAGCAAGATCGTGAAACACCTATCCTCGGATGCGATCAAGAAGATGGGCGAGAACAAAGCGGGCATAGAGTCCCTGATGAATGCCTTCAAGTTCATATCTGAGCTCCCAAAGGCGATAGAAGAGCTGAAGAAAGTCAGCGGCAGCGGCGGCGGTGACATCAATTCAGCTGAGATCACAAAACAAGTCGGTTTGATCAGCTCTATCTTTCAGGACGCTCTCACAGAAGCAAATATTGGAAAAATAGATGCTGGCTTAAAACAGCTGTCGACGTTGGCGAGTCAGAAAGACAAGATTTCGGGCGCCACTGAAGCATTTAAGAACGTTGCTTCCTTGGCACAAGAGCTTGCTAAGTTCTCAGTCAACGAAGACGTGAAGAAGTTAGATGCCGCCGCGGCCACGACGATCGTCGACGGCCTAACAAATTTGGGCACGGCTCTTGACAAGATAAAAGAAAAAGCACCGGGTATTGGATCTGCTCTAGCTGCGATTAAATCTGTGTCTGATGCTTCGGGATTACAGACATTCACTTCGACCATCGATGCCGTTGTAAACAACGCAAATACGATCAAAGGGTCCATAGATAAGCTCGACAAAGCATTCCAGGGCCTCGCAGATCCATCTGCCAGTCTAGCAACACTCAAGACGTCTATAGCGAGTTTCTCCGGCGCCGCGTTGACTAATTCTTTCAAAGAATTACAGAATATTGCCAAGGCAGTGCAGGACCTCGACGATGCGTTAGCTAACATCGGCAAGATCGATATCAAGCAGAGAATCGCTAAGGTTGCCGGCGGCGCGGGCTTGGACGGCGGTGGCGTGTATACAGTCAAGAGCAAAGATGTCAACATAAACATTGAACTCACAGTCACAATGGAGGCCGGCGGCATTGAGAAGGTCATCTTGCAGAACAACAGCAGTGCGATCAAAAAGGCTTTCAATATGACTTCTGAGGGCTTAGGTAAGTCAGGTGATGATGCTCAAACGTCGAAGACGGGCATTTCAACACTTATGCAGAGCTTTGGTCCATCAACGTAAAAACTGCTGTGTATAATATAAAAACATCTTATGATCATTAATAAGCAAGAATTCTTTAAGCTACTGTATGAGAACGAGGCATTAAAGTCTGCTATGAAACAGATCAAGAATGACAAGGAGCTGCGTACCACTAAAGCTGCCATTGAAGAGATAGTTGGTCAATTTTATGACGGAATTATGAGCACTGTGTCTACTATACAAAAAGATCCTGAAGCTTTTAAGAAAGCTGTCACAGAACACGAGTCAAGTCTAATTAATGAAGAGGGATCTGTAAAGAAGACCGAGAGTAATGGTTGATAAAAAGTTAGATACGGGCACCGGCGGTATAGACATAAACGGTAAAGTACACACGTACGATGTAGGAGTCGAGTCTGACGAATTTGACGACGTTGATTACTCTAGCGGGCTAGTCAATGTCGACAAAGCTAAAAGAGATTTATCGCGGCGGACTCGCGTCACGCTCGGCCAATACCTCAGCAATACTACAACCGGAGATACAAGATCAGTACCTGAGCAGACGCAAGGCGGAGGAAACAGATTCCCCGTAGTGGGCGAAGTCAAAGCAGAAACACCTGAATTCTCTACTACTGACAATAGAGGCTATCCCGTTGGACCTCAACCTGTGTCATCTGATGCATTTGAACCTGATTTAAGTAAGATTGATTCTGCTTCCTCAACGTCCCGATCTACCCTGCCAAAGTCCACCTGGCGGGGGGATCCCAATATATCACGCGGTATGCTCAGAAGAAGAGCAGAAGCGGGGCAAGAAGATGCTGCAGAAAAAGATAGATTTGATGGCAATGATTTGCTGCGCGTACCTCTAACACCTGCCGTTAGAAATACAGAAGTTCTCGACACAATACCCGAAGGGCATCCTGTAAAAACTTACAGTTCTTCTTTGATAAAAAATAGGTGGACGACAGACAACAGATTCGGAGAAGTGTCGAGTCCAAGCACGCCCTTGGCTGCGCTTAGCTACAAACCAGGCCTATCTTATACACCCGAAGACTATTCAAAACCCGAGAATTCTCTTGTGACTCAGCGACAATTAGCTGCTGTCGGCAACGTTCTTATGGCCCGTGCATCTGGTGAGATAACTTCAGAAAACTCAGAATTTGATCCAACGTCTGGTGGATTTCAGGCTCTTGCGACGCTAATTCCTGGATCTGCACAGGTTCTTATAAAAAGAATAAGAGAAGATAGACTTTCTGCTGAAGACGTGCTGCAAAGCCTTGATCTCACTCTTGGTTCCAACGGAAGAATCACTGCGGGCATAGACGAAAGAGAATTCTTCAACATCACAGGTGCTACACCCAGCGAAGGTACTATGTTGTCTTGGGGAGCACTAAATAATCCTTACGACCAATTTTCTGGTTTCAGTGCACTGGGCATGCAAATTCTGGCCATTGCATTTGTGGTCACTATTACTCTGATTCCCACACTTGTTTCATTTGCTTACAACACGGCGGGTGAACAAAAAGATGTAAAAGATGCTCGAGGAAGAGATCCGATAGGGCGCTTTCGTGTGACCAAGACAGGCATACCTAATCTCAGTATCGGTGCCATCGTGGCAGGATTTGCTTCGGGACAGCTAGACTGGGCAGACTTAATAGGTTTCAGCACTACGATATTCCCTCTAAATCAGACCATAAATACTGGTCTTCTGGTTTTCTTCGGATTAGATCCATTTGCACAGTCATCTTTTCTGCGAGCTTTAGCCCCCAGTGGACCCGAAGCCTATTTAGTATTTTCTAGAGCAATCTTTAGATCTTTTCTTGGGATCGCTGACCAATTGAAAGGCATGGTGCAGTCTGTGTCTCAACCTGGCGGTGAGTTACAATTTGTTCAAAGGATCTTGTCGTTTATTGAGTATCTCCGAGGCGCAAGAATCATGCGTGCACTCAACACTTTCTCACTCTTGGGTGACCAAATCTTAAATGAGAACAGAAATGAAGCAGAAGACAAACCCAATACGGCGGGATTTAATGGGGGTAGTAGAAAATCTAAAATAGATAATGCGCCGATCAATAGCAAGTCTGCTTACATTAAGTCAAGATTGATAAATGGAGCCAAAGATCCAGCATCTCCAAAGAACATGCGACTTGCTTGGTCTTCGTTTAGATCCCCTGATTTGCTCATAATGCCCAAAGGATTGCAAGCTGCTTGGGCGCTTGGATCATCTTTAGGCTCACCCGGATTGATGCCGTCGATTGAAAAAGACGAAAATTACGGTAGGAGAAATAATGTTTATTCAGTAACAGACACCGGTCGTCTCACGAACACCGAAAGACGACAGATGGAGAGTGTTCTTGACGCTGAATTTATGCCCTTCTATTTTCACGATATTCGAACTAATGAGATCATATCTTTTCATGCTTTTTTGACATCTTTGGGCGACGCATACTCATCAGCATATGACTCTTCAGAAGCCATAGGAAGAGTTGAGCCCATCAAGACTTATAAAAGCACTACTAGAAAGATAGACGTGTCTTTCGTCGCAGCGGCTTTGTCTGAAGAAGATTATGATTCTATGTGGCTTAAACTTAACAAGCTCACTACGCTGATATATCCACAATTTTCTGCAGGCAAGCTATCAGCCGGAGACAGCTACAACATAACGATACCCTTTAGTCAACAGATCATTGCGTCGCCCATGATTCGTTTGAGAATAGGGGACCTCATACAGAGCAATTACTCTAGATTTAATCTTGCAAGACTGTTCGGGTACGCAACCCCCACGCTCTCGCTGAAAGGTCCCGATTCACCAGCCCTCGCAGATTACGATGATTTCGTCGACGGCCTAGAGAAAGCCGGCTTGCTTGTTGGATATGAAGCAAAGCTAGAAGAGAAAAGAAAGAAAGGTGGAAAATTCTATTATACAGGAGTTTTTCAAGTCTCAGCTGGCAAGGAACAAATTGAAACAATTCCAGGACTTCCTTCTGGTTTTTTGATAGAATCTACAAAACAGGGAGATCCTCCGTCGAACTCAGAAAAAGTAGTAGGCAAAATTATTCTTGATCCCTCGATTGGGGCATCTAAAATTGAAGATGGATTAAAAGATAAGCTCTTAGGTAAAGAAGTTTTAATTTCTGATCCCAGCAAGCTAAAGCCGACTTCAGAAACTAAAAATGCTATATTTGATGAATTGGACCCCGAGGGCGCCCTCGCCGATGCGATCAACTACCAGAGCTTGGTCGAAACTTTCATGAATTCAAATTCCGTCGTGAGGTCTTTTGAATCGTCTGGTGGAAGGGGTATCGCTGGATTCATAGAATCTTTATCTTTTGATTGGTACTCTTCTACAACGTGGGATATTACTGAAGGCAGAAGAACGCCAAAGATGTGTAAAGTCACGCTATCATTTTCACCCACACACGACATTACTCCCGGCCTTGACTATCAGGGTGCAAATCGTGCGCCCATATATCCCGTCGGTCCTCATCGCCCGCGCCGACAGTTTTAATTAAAGGACACAGATCATGGAAACTTTCAGCAGATACACTAGAGACCCTAAGATTAATCGAAATACACTCTTGGGCACTGCATCAGCTACTGCTAATATAAGAAGGGCTCTTCGATTTGGCGATCTATCTATTGTGAACGTCTTGGTAACATCTGATCTTGATAGACTGGATAACTTGGCAGCTTCTGTGTATGGAGATGCTCGCCTGTGGTGGGTATTAGCAGCTGCGTCTGACATTGGGTGGGGCATGCAGGTGCCTCCTGGAACTCTCATAAGAGTAGTTGATCTCACGCAAGTTGAAGAGCTAATAACATGAGTGATCCTTCTGGACAAGCAAAGTTTTTACTTAACAACCTCGCAGACATTCTTTCTCCACGAGGTTTGAATAAACTGAGAAGTTCTTCCACGACAGAAACCAGAACAATTGAAGATAGAATTAGAGAGCTGATAATTGAAAAGACTACAAATTACAAAGAAATTGCTAAGGTAATAACAGATTATTTTAAAGAATCTCCCGCTAATGCAGATCCTGATGATTTTGTTAAGGGTTTTCACGTTCTGAGTATGAAAAATGGTGTGATCTCTGCTGGAATGTATGCTGATGAAAAATATTGGACACAGGGTTCTAATATTTCTTCTACGGGAGATGCAGTCTGGAAGGGGATTTACGGTAGCAATCTAGATCCAACAAGCACCAAGTGTGAAGTGTGTGTCATTACTGCCAGAGATCCTTACATGACGCCCGCCGACGCAAAGACTGAGGACATAGAACTCTTCTTGAATTACATGCCACCCGTACTCGTTAACCAGATGGTTCCCTATCTTGAAGTTGAGTTGGCTATCAATAGAAATAAGCGACTGCAGTCAACTGACGGAGGAGAAATTGGTGCACAAAATTTTGTTAATGATGCAGCTAATAATTTAAGCTCGCCCTCTCTACTAAGATTCTTACTGGGTTCTGTTAGCTATACAGACGGTAACAATGGTTTTACTGACGCTGATCGAGCTTTGATTAGAATAAAAAATGCTCAGTTTGAGTCTATAACTTACAAAAATAAGAAAGTTGATTCTGCAAAAGCTGCTCTTGCTGCTACAAAGGCAGTCCTGGAGGGTGGAACCAACGAGAAGACTAAAAAGCCGCTCAATGATAAAGAAAAAGAAGCTCTTCGAACCCAGATAGGTGCGCAAGAGGAGGCACTCAAAAAAGCACAAGACAGTGAAAATTCAGATGCACAAAATCGTCCTGCTGGCACCGTTTCTTTGGATATCTTGTCCGGCATGGAGATGTTTTTAGCGCCTCAGACTTTGACCAACATGCGAACGCTAGCATCTAGCAAATCTCGCTTGATGCAAGTCAAGCCCTTTTTGCCCTTTGCATCTATAATGAATTTTGAAGTGAGTGTCATGAATGCCGGCGCGGGTGCCATGGCGCATAAGACGGGAAAGTTACAGCTTAAGATTCATGACAAAGCTAGAATAGCTGAATTTTCTGAATTCATCAAAGGACCAGCTGGCTATGCCACTGCAAGGATATGGACTACTTACGGCTGGCTTTGTCCGCGGAGAGACACGCCGGGTAACGAGGACGAATACGCGAAATTAGTCAACGACAAGATGTATATGGACGATTGCTGGGCAGTTAGAAACACACAGTTCACTATGGAACCTGGGGGAGCTGTTGTACTGAATTTAGATCTAGTAAGCTTTGGCGTGACTAACACCAAGCGCGCAAGCATAAAATTGCAAGACAATTCATACGAGTCTTACGTCAGAAAATTTCAGCAAATCATGGAAGAGATAGAAGAACTATCTAGCCCCATAAAGAATTCTCCAATCGGTCCCGACGCAAGAATTACACAAATACTTAATGCCGGTGCAACGGGTAACATGCTTCCTACTGATATCAAAGATCCTGCTGGTGTTGCGCAGAAAGTTGTGGAACAATTCATTAAGACGGGTAAATTGAGTGAGGATGATGGTTCAAAACTGATCGCCAGGCTTGCTACAGTTCTAGATCCGTACGCGGGCAGATCACAGCTTGCAGCTATTAGGTCTACTTCTGTTGCCAATCTTTTAGCGAACGCCGTCGAGGGCCATGATCCTTTCATACCAAAGATAGTTGAAATAAAGACACCAGCAGCACCAAAAAGTTCAAGCACAAAACCAGCCGCTCAGCCCCAACCTCAGACTGAACCTGCGCCCAAACCGCCCGAAACAGAATACTTTAACGAAAGATATATTAAAGAACTCAACCTCTTTATCAATCCTGCACCACCGCCACCCCCAGATCCAAAAGCTAAGAAAGACAAACCTGCAGACCCTGCAAAAGATAAGGCGTCAGAGACGCCTCCACGCCCTGACATAAAGACTACAGCAAAGGTCATTTCTTTTGGCAAGTTATTTACAAAGCTTGCACTCCCAGCTATCATAAACTCTTATGACATTGTAAAAGCGAGCGAAGAAGCAGAAGTTCAAATTATATTTTACACACTTAATGATGAATGTGGACCGGTCAGCGGACAAAGCATTGCAGAGTTTCCAATAGATCTGCAGCGTCTTGCGTATGCCATGGATGATCTACTGTCTACAAAGAACAAATACGATTTTACCATAGATGAATTTCTAAAAGTAGTTATCAACAATCAATTTAATGATGACAGGTCTATTGGTTATGGTATGCTGAGCAAAGGTCTGTTTAAACCTTTCGACAAAGAGAAAACTGGAGCAGAGTCTTCTGAAAAAAATCAAGCCTATGAAACTGCTATGGCTGCGTGGCAGGCAGAAAATTCAGGATTTAGAAAGCCTATGATAGAGATGTTCATGGAGACTTCCAAGCCAACGGGAAATTCTGCTAGAAGAATACACAAAATCCTGGACGCAAATGAACCCGAGCAGATTCTAGAAGATACAAAAACAGTTGTCAGAGTGCACATATATGACAAGCAGAATAATCCGAGAAAATTGTTTACACAGCTCATTGAAATGGGTGAGGGTTTCCATATGGGAACTCTCAATGACAAAGCAATACAAGCATCTTTAAGAGACTCGGCCATTCGAGCAAAAAACAGCGCTGCCGAAGAAGCAATTAAGAGCAAAAAAAGCGCCGAAGCTCAAGCAGCTGCTGGACGCGCAGCCGCGCTGAAAGACGTCACCGAGAAACAAGGTAAGATAGATGCAGCACAGAAGCAGATCTCTGATAGTCAAACAGATGATCAAAAAAGAGCAGTGATCGCACAACTTGAGAAAGATCTTGGTATCCCGGCAGGCACACTCTTAAAGACACCGACAGGTGACTTTGTCACAAGAATAGATAGACAATTGTTCGGTCCGACTGGAATCAGAGCGCAGCTTAGCAAACTCGCGCCCACACTAGACATTGGTTCGAATGGTACGCTGATAAAGAACGTTCAGTTGCAGTCCAAAACCGATGACCTCATGGCAGCTGCTAATTTAGTCAACATCATGAAGCCAAAACCCGGTAACGGAGGCGGCTCAACAACGCCACCAGCTACCGGACTTGAAGGTCCCGGCGGTTTGCCCATTAGAACAGTGCCGGCTCAGCTTACGATGAACACAGTAGGTTGTCCTGCACTAAGGTTATATCAGCAGTTCTTTGTCGACCTCGGCACAGGAACGTCGCTAGACAATCTGTACCAAGTTACACAGCTGACGCACAAGATATCGCCAGGAAAATTTGAGTCATCTTTAACTTGCATGTATACGAACGGCTACGGAAAATTCACTTCACCACCCTCAATACAGCTTTTCTTAAAGAAGTCAGGTGAAACTGCACGGAAGCTGCAAGAAGAATTTAAAGAGCCTGAGAAGAAACCACCGCCAAAGGCCGGTGCTACTGCCACGAAGGAAGAGGAAAAGACCACGAAGCAGCGTCAAGAAAAAGGCAAGGAGAGCCAAATTGATGACAGCACTGTGCCTGATGCGAAGGCTAATCATGCCGCTACGATTAAACCGAAATGATCACATCTTGAACTTGTGATCATGACATGTTAGACTAGTATCAGTGCGATCGTATTGCATCCACTCCAATTATCTGGGATCTGTTAAGCATTTTTGCAAACAGCCCGACGGTTTCAGCTGGCGTGATTCACAGCCTAGAGATTCTTGGCTGTTATCTAACAGTGGAAAGGCTGGCGGTAAGTGCCTTAACACGCTCCTTGCGCTAAATTCTATTGATCTGCCAAAAATACCAGACAACTATGCTGCGGTCATGGCACAGCTTGTCACGGGATCCAACGTTCAGATCCCGTGGCAGCACGTGTTACCCAGAACGGTCTACGAAAATTACTTTAAAAATACTGTGAAGGTAATTGAGGACGTTTTTTCTGAATTACCATTTGACTATTACGATGCAGCTTGGTTACCGGGCTCTGAGCTTCTGCGATGTCTCAAACCTGCTAAGATCGACACCGCCGCTTGGCATCGGTTCTTAGAAGAAGCTAATGTGAACGCCCCCGTTCTTGCTTCGTTCAAGCCCGACCCTCGAGGCTTCGCGGACGTGCCCACCTACAATCGTTTCGGTACTCGCACGGGTCGACTCACAGTGTCTGACGGGCCCAATATACTCACCCTAAAGAGAGAGCACCGGGCAATACTGCAGTCGTCTTTCAGGGAAGGTGCGATCTGTTCTTTGGACTTTCGAGCTCTTGAACCCCGCATCGTTCTCGCTGAAGCGGGTCGAAGCAGTGATGCTGAAGACATCTACGGTGAGCTTGCTGAGAAGATCTTTGGAGACAGAACTAATCGTGACGCAGTGAAAGTGGCTGTCATCTCTGAGCTGTACGGTGCGGCGAAGGAGTCGCTCCGGGCTCGTTTGGGAATCTCGCAGGCGAAGATCGACGCCTTCGTGAAGGGTATCAACGACTTCTTCGGTCTTGAAGCTCTCCGCGAGCGCCTGACGACGCAAGCAGCATCGGGTAGAATCATTAACCGATTTGGTCGTCCACTGCGCGTGGATCCTGAAGCGAAGAACCTGTTCATCAACACCTACGTGCAGAGTACTGGAGTGGACGTGGCTATGATCGGTTTTAATACTATTTTACAAAAATTAGGTACAGAAGGCGTGAGACCGCTATTTGTTCTACATGACGCTA
>Ga0194116_10004671_pt1 | contig 15552 bp, 13 predicted proteins | sample TA2MahsurfametaG_4_FD_148617 | JGI IMG/M metagenome (GOLD analysis project Ga0194116, IMG submission 148617) | Freshwater microbial communities from Lake Tanganyika, Tanzania - TA2015008 Mahale S9 surface | ecosystem: Environmental > Aquatic > Freshwater > Lake | place: Tanzania: Lake...
CGTATTTCACCCTTAGGAACCGAGGCAACTTTAGAAGATATGTTGCAGCCAGGGACGGAACAAGTTGCCGCAGGTTATGTACTTTATGGTTCTTCCACTATGTTAGTTTACACTACTGGAAAAGGCGTAAACGGATTTACACTCGATCCTTCAATTGGTGAGTTTTGTCTTTCACATCCAACAATGAAAATGCCAGAAATCGGTCGACTTTATGCAATGAATGAAGGAAACATATTCGAATGCGCGGAAGGGTTAAGAAAGTACATCAATTACTGTCAAAGCCGAGAAAATCAAACAGGAATGCCTTATTCGGGCAGATACATTGGGTCACTTGTCGCTGACTTTCATCGAAATTTAATCAAAGGAGGGATCTATATTTATCCTGACGTTCTGAGTGCTCCAGAAGGTAAATTACGTTTGTTATATGAATGCAACCCATTGGCATTTATCGCTGAACAAGCTGGCGGACTTGCTACTACTGGTCGGAAACGAATTTTGGAAATTAAACCAGAACGTTTGCATCAACGCGTGCCATATTATGTGGGATCGAAATTGATGGTGGAAAAAGTGATGGAGTTATTGGAAGTTTAATTTACCACTATACGCTTCAATAAATGAGGATAATTAGTGGCAACATCTTTTGATATTCCACAAAATAGCGTTAATATTCATTGAATATGGGTCAATATTCATTCTCACTAATTCATTTAAATACTTACATTATATTAGATTTGAAATAAGGAGATGACAGGTTGCTTCTTATGTTAAGGTCGACGTTCTGCTTGGAGAGGCAGTTTTAGTTTGATAAGAGTTTTATAGTTTTTAGTCGACATTTTCTCACGAATTTACATAAGAAGCCTCTCTGTTAAACTGAATTACCACTCATACTTCTTAATCTACCACTAAAAAGGACTCTTGCAGGAGTCCTTTATTTTTGTTGCAAATTGTAAAGAATTGGTCTACTTGGGCTGGCATCATTATCGAAAGGAGCTACTTGTAATTCTAAAATGTACTGACCATCTTCAGTTGATGGGTCAACATAAATCAATTCAGTAATCGTTTTTTTAAGATTTGGATTAGAGGGTACATTCCAAAAAGCATGATGAAATGCGAGTTCACCACCATCAGATTCGCGGTCAACGGAAGGTAAATCAATCAAAAGATGTTGAACATTATACTCATTGATTATATTAATTACAGACAAATCAAAATAAGGAGGATTTGTGTCGGAATAGTTAATGGATTTCTTTTCATTTCCATTGGGCAAGGTTCTAATTACCAATGCTTCGGAAAATTCTTTTAGTTTGAGCTGTTCAAAATGATGATCAAAAATTACACAATCGCCGTTTTCAATTCTATCAGGTGTAATCGATAAAAGCGTTGCTTTGAAAAAAAAGTTTTTTAAGTTTTGATTGATCGAATGTACCTTTTTTGTAATATGACCGCAACATTCTGTATGTGTTCCATGGCCGTGTGGATTAAAGAAAACATCACGAAAATTAACGGAACCACCTTCTTCAACACTTCCAAGAAAACCATTGGCACGAACTGGTTCAAATCTAGGTGGATCAACATACCATGCTCTAACATTTTCAATACCGCTTCTTAATCCAATGGAAAGATCGATGGGTGAATTCGTTTCAATAAAATTATTTTCATCTATGTAAAAACGCATAGACCAAAATTAGCTAAAGATTCTAAAATTTGGTTCGATGAATTTCAAGTGTAATGAAGTTATTTTACAACATGAATGTATCCATGTTTTGTAGATTTATCCTCAGCGGCATCCTTAATTACCAATTTATAGAAATAAACACCTTCTTCTAACTTATCTCCATTCAACGTCTCCCCTTTAAACTGAGGAGAATACAAGGTTTGTTCGAATACCAAATTACCCCATCTATTAAAGATATAAAGAGTATATTCCTCGCATGTTTTAAAGTTTGCGAAAAGAGTAATTTCATCATTTGTTCCGTCGTTATTAGCTGTAATGACATTTGGAAAATCAAAATCATCAAAACCATAAATATGCAAAATTGAAGCGAAAACACTTGCTGTATCAGAAATACATCCGTATTCAGAAGTTATGAAAGCAGTATAATAACCCATTTGTTCTTCATAAATAGGAATACTGAATGAAAAATCAGTTGACACTAAATTATTTGGTCCAGACCAACTAATGGTTGAATTTGGAATTGCGCCAGCACTGAAAGTAATTGGGTCACCTGGGCAAATTGGAGTGGTTGCAGATAAAATTGGTTCTGGAGGAGTTGGATAAATATACAAATCAAATGTTGTATCCAACTCACAACCAAATGAAGAAGTAACATTTAAGCTTATTGGATAAACACCCGAATTGTTTATTGTATATGTTAAATTAGGTGAAGTTGATACTGAATTATTATTAATGAACCATTCATAAGTCATTGACTCGCCCGTTGGATTTGACGAATTGTTGGTAAAAGTGAAAGGTAAGTCTTCACACTGTGTGGTATCACCAGAATAGGAAATTACAGGAATTCCATGCACAAGAAATGATTGCGTCATCGTGTCGCTACAACTTACTGTCGAATAATTGTCTTGGACAATCAAGGTTACTGAATTATTTCCAGATGAAGGAAAAGTGTAGGTTAAGTCTGCCGTTGTGGCAACTTCTTGGTTATTGTATTGCCATGAAATATCATTTTGAGATGAATATAGAGTTGACGACTCAGTAAAAGTCATCGGAGACCCATCACAAACCTCATTGAATGAAAACCCTGCAGTTGGATTATTGTATACAATAAAACTCTCGGTGATTGTATCGCTACAATTATTTTGAGATGTAGAAATAAGTTGAACACTAATCGTATCAGCGGAGCTTGTTGGAAGCGTTGTTGAAGAACCATTGAAGGTGGAACCATTGATTGTCCAAATATTTGAAAGTGTGGAATTATCAGCAATTGTTGAAGCACTTGTCACAACAGTATTTTGTCCAACACAAGCATCAACTGATGAAATATCGGCAACGGGAAAATTATAAACATTTATTGTCTGAGTTACCGAATCAACACAACCTGCATCTGATTCAATAAATAATTCTACTTGATACGTTCCTGGTGAAGAAAATACATGCTCGAAATCAGGAGTTGTTGAAGTAAATCCATCTGAAGAGGTCCAGTGAACACTATCTTGAATCGCGTTTTCAAAAACACTCGTATTAACCAAATTAACTGTATCACCCGTGCAAACTGATTCTGGAATGTAAGACGCCGTGGCATCTGATGGAGTGAGTATTGCTTGTAAGTTTGCAACGCACCCATTAACGGATGTAATTTGACAAGTAACCACCTGACCTTGCTGTGGATTGACAATTGTTGTAATTGGCCCCGTTCCTCCTGTACTCCATTGATAACTTTGAAATCCAGCTGGAGCATTTAAAACAGCGACATTTAGTCCATTTTGAACTTCACAATATCTAGAATCGATTGTAAACGGAGAACAATTTGCTTCCACATATGCATACCCAAAATGAGCTCCTTGTCCGCAATCCCCGGTGGCAAAGTCTAGTGTTACATCTTGACCCACATATGCTGAGACATCAACACCGATAGTAACCCAATTTCTATACCTAATCGTTGTCCCTTGTGTATTACAAGTTTGAAATCCAGCAGCATTGCCCGAAGCTGCAACGTAATAATAGGTACAAGGAATTACTTGCCCAGATTCATTTAAAAGTTTAGCTTCAAATCGAGGTTGATCTGATGCAGAATGATTTGCATCCTCTAAAACAACAGCATATTTATAGGTAATTAGAGTATTTGTTGGAGTAATATTAAAAACATAACGCAGTCTTTCAGCGCCATAACCACTTTGATCGTTGCCGAGTTTAGCTGAAAAAGTACTCCCTGGAGCAACTACTGGAATATTGCCACATGAATAAGGGTCAATCGCATTCCCGGACATAATGGTATGTTGTCCATTCACAATTCCGTCCTCCGGTGTAGAGATCGCACAACATGAACCTGTTTGACCCGTCCAATTCTGAAATGTTCCTGACTCAAAATCGGAATTTGTGCAGCCTGTTTGAGAAAATAGAGCAAGAGTGTTAATAAGAAAAAGAATTGCTAAAAGTAATTTTATCATTTTGATTTATATACAAGACGTAAAGTTACAATCATGGTTGCATTAGACAAATCGCCGATCTCAAAATACTGTATTTGTGTATCAAATGTATCATTGATTTTTGATTTTTTCAATCATCAAGTTGCTTAAAGTAAACTACTGAGACAAGATTTACAAACTGATTTAGATAGGCAACTGTTCTATCCTCCTCGGCATTTCGAGTGAAAACTAGCTGCCTGCATTTCGGTAAACTTTCAGCAATTCTGGAAATAAATCCTCGGAATCCTAGTCTCATCTGATCATCAATTTCTAAAATTAAAAACAGTTTTAATTTACCAATATTGAAACCATTCTGAAAATACAATTCGCATAGGCGTTTGGGTGTTCCAATGATAATTTCTGTGCCATCAAATAAGTCGTTACGCTGTTTTAACTTATTTCCTTTCTCGATAATCAAATCGATGGTCAAATCATTTGGCTTCAACTCTTTTGATGCGCGATCATGAATCTTTTTTGCGGTGTCATCATCTTTGCATACGACTATACCCCGCGGAGAGCCTTCTTCAGGCTGAGGTATGAATTCCAAGAGAATTCGAGGAATAAAAGATTCATATTCCTCTAGTTGAGCGGTTCCCAAAACGGATTTCCCAGAGCCCAATAACCTTAAGACCTCCAGGATATTTTCATTTTCATAAATGTCTGCCATTTATTTCAGTTTTGGGTTATTCAAATGTCTCACCTTATCGCGATTTGTTTTTTTTTCAAGATTTTTCTTAAGAGCTTCTTCCAAATCTATTCCTGTTTGGTTGGCAAGACAAATTAAAACAAACATCACATCCGCCAATTCATCTCCAAGATCCTTGTTTTTGTCACTTTCCTTTTCACTTTGTTCGCCGTATCTTCTAGCCATTATTCGAGCAACCTCCCCTACTTCTTCCATTAAAATTGCGGTATTCGTAAGCTCATCAAAATAACGAACACCAACTTCCTTTATCCAATTGTCCACAATTTTTTGTGCTTCAGCAATTTCCATTTTTCAAAGTTAGAAAGATAAGTCGCGTTTTCCATTTCTTTTTTCGAAATTTGTCTAATACAATTCAAAGAATGGAAAAACTTCATAACTTTATAAACGGGGCTTATTTGGAACCAAAAAGCGGGGAATACATCGATAACTACGAGCCAGCTACAGGACAAATTTATTCTTGGATCCCTGATTCCGATTCCGATGACGTTGAACTAGCCGTTGAAGCCGCTGAAAAAGCTTTTCCGATTTGGTCTGCTATGTCTGTGGAAGAACGAAGTAAGATTTTAGTCAAACTATCCGAAGGAATTGACAAAAGAATGGATGAGTTTGTAGCAGCTGAAAGCAAGGATAATGGAAAACCAATCACACTTGCACGCCACGTCGATATCCCGAGGGCTGTTTCGAATTTCCATTTTTTCGCTACTGCAATTCTTCATTTTGCTTCTGAATCACATTACATGGAAGGAGTTGGAGTAAACTATACAACGCGCAAACCGATTGGAATTGTTGGATGTATCTCTCCTTGGAATTTGCCACTTTATTTATTTTCTTGGAAAATTGCGCCAGCTTTGGCTGCAGGTAACTGCGTGATTGCAAAACCTTCAGAGATAACTCCTTACACAGCTTATTTATTAGGAAAAGTTGCTCAGGAAGCAGGTTTACCAAATGGGGTTTTGAATATTCTTCATGGAACGGGACCAAAAGTAGGAGATGCCATTGTAAAACATCCAAAAATCAAGGCGATTTCCTTTACGGGTGGGACTAAAACAGGCGAGTACATCGCGAGAACAGCTGGACCCATGTTTAAAAAGCTTTCCTTGGAACTGGGTGGTAAGAACCCTAATATCATTTTTTCAGATTGTGATTTTGAGGATATGTTAAGCACAACCATTCGTTCTTCATTTGCAAATCAAGGACAAATTTGTTTGTGTGGCTCTCGAATTTTCGTAGAAAAATCAATATATCCTAGGTTCAAAGAAGCTTTTGTGGAAAAAATATCCAAGTCAAAAGTCTCCTTTCCAGAAGATCCAAAAGCTAATCTTGGAGCCGTTGTATCAGAGCCTCACATGGAGAAAATCCTTTCTTACATTGAACTAGCAAAACAAGAAGGTGGAACCATTTTGACCGGAGGAAAGCGTGTTCATTTAGATGCTCCGCATGACAAGGGCTATTACATTGAACCAACCATTATCGAAGGACTTTCATTCGATTGCAGAACCAATCAAGAAGAAATTTTTGGGCCAGTTGTTACGATTACACCATTTGAAACCGAAGAAGAAGCATTGATGATGGCGAATTCAACGCAATATGGCTTAGCTGGAACGATTTGGACTTCTGATCTAAAACGTGCTCATCGCGTTGCTGATCAACTTCAATCGGGAATTGTTTGGATCAACTCATGGTTAGTAAGAGACCTTCGAACACCATTTGGGGGCCTAAAAGCTTCTGGAGTTGGAAGAGAAGGTGGTTGGGAGGCATTGCGTTTCTTTACCGAAGCAAAAAACATTTTTATAAAATACTAAAATGAGATTACTACTAGTTTTTTTATTTTTTGGTTCTGCTGCACATACTCAGCTCAAACCGATTTTACTTCAGTTAAAAAAAGATACGATTGTTCAGTGGCACTATCATTTTGGCGATGAATTTACTGCTGAAAAGTTGGATTTTGATAAATGGTATGATGGATATCCTTGGGGGCGATTTATTCCGGAGCAACGAATTTACTCGGCGCCAGAAATGGTCTCACAAAACAACGGTTTTTTGCGTTTGAAAGTCGACACAACGAGTGAGTGGAAAAAACTTCCCGAATGGCTCGTAAATCCAGATTTAGCGAAGAAGGGCATTGAAGTCAGGGATGGTGCTATGCAAGTTGATTATATTACTTCATGCGTTTGGAGTAAAAAAAACTTTAAATATGGTTATTTTGAATGTCGATGCAAAGCTCCTGCAGGCAGAGGTCTTTGGCCAGCGTTTTGGTTGTTCGGACAAAATCAGAAAGATGAAATAGACATTATGGAAATGAAAGGTGAAAGGCGAAATGAAACCCATGTTGACATTCATCTTCCAAATAAACGTGATAAAACACCTGGCTTTTTAGGCATTAAAAAAGATTGGGGAGGATGGGTCAAAATGCAAGAAGAGCTAACGAATGACTGGGTAATTTTCTCTGGCGTTTGGTTACCAAATTCCTTGATTTATTACGTGAATGGAGTCCCCGTTTCTCATTTTGATGGTGATTTTGATACGCCGATGAACGTTATTGCCAATTTAGCTGCTGCTCGCGATAATGGTCCGTTTAGTCCTGGACCAGATAAAAACACAATCTTTCCAAACGAATTTTTGGTTGATTACATCCGTGTTTGGAAACCTTTGAGCGATCCTGCGGAAAATCAAGCCGAAAAATGGAGTTTTTCACAAAACAACAAATCTTTGAATTCGGAAATATCAAAATCCCCAAACGCCAAAATCAAACGCAAAGTTCGACACGTTTATTCCAAAAAGCGTTTAAAAAACGAAATCGGGTTTATCTCCTTGGTTCCGCAGAATAAATCGGTCTACTCTATTCAATATAACGGGAATTTAAACACGGACTTAATCGTTGAATTGGACGACCAAAAGAGTCGGCCTAAACGTATATCTATAGAATCTAACACCATTGATTTATCAGGGATTCCATCAGGAAATTACATTTTAAAAATTCAAACACCAGAATCAAAAACGCAAATTTTGATAAAACTTTAAGTAAGGGTTAGGCGAATAATCGCATTCAGATTGTACACATAATTTCACTTTCAATACATTTTTGAAATTAAATTTCAAAAATTGAATATATTTGTTAGTTAGGGTATTTTGATAAAAACAGAACAATCAAAAATAAATGACAGAAATTAATTTAATTGGAAATTCGGGCGTTCAATTTCACACATTCAATGCAAAAATTGAGAAAGACAAATTACGTAATTTAAAGTTTGTTTATTTTGAGGATGTTGAACTCAATAAAAGACGTTTTTGGCTAGAAGAGTTAGTTTTTGTGCAAGAAAGAGATGCTTTTTGCAGAAAATCCGAATTAATTAAACTAGACGCATTTACTGGTGAAGGCAATTTAAAGCCAACTATTAGATGGGACGAATTGCGAGTTTTCTCTGAAGGTCAGCCCCAAGTCTTTGAAGTTGGAAACATTCAACAGGTAATCAAAGCATTTAAAAACAAGTAGATTCCTCTTCCTTACTTCAAAAATAATTCGATTACTCGGGATTTTTTTGGTCCGACAGATTGGGTGAGAATGTATATCAATCAAATCGACCAGGAAACATTAGAGATAATTTTTTCTGTAGATACAACACTCGCTAAAAGTCCTTAAGTTATTCACAGCCCTGAATTAAATGAGATCCAAATGATCTTCGTTTCAATCTAAACAAAGTGAGGCATCTTGAATTGGTTGATTTGTCGAATCCGCAGAAAGCATATAAAGGCAGTTTTGCCAACGACATGGCTTTTTCATTTTCAAGAGTTAATTCATCCTCAGCTTTTGAACCCATAAAGCTTTTAATGGCATAACCAACAATAATAATTGCGACAATCGCAACAAGAATTTTTAAATATTTATTTATGTTATTTTCAGAGGGGTTAATTATGGGTTTAGGATCCGGCTTTGGAGCTGGTTGTGGCTCTTCGATAATACGAATCATCTCGTCATACTCCTCCTTGCTGATTGAGTTTTTAAGTGAATTGATCCATCTCAACAATCGGATAGAAAATAATCAACTAAAATATAGAGCTGAAGCACGGGAAATCTATGACGAACTAACTGAAGAACTAAATTCTAAAAAAGAGACTTCAACTAATTGCTTAGAAACAGAAAAAAGCAAATCTGAATTATTTAAAAAATACCCTATAGGCACTAAAAAATATAATCGCCTCGACTCAATTTATTTGGTTTATTTGAATGCTGAGAAAGAAAATGAAACAGGCACTTATCACGGCATTCAGGAAGAATTGAAACTAGAAACAGCGCGCTATGAAAAATTAATAGAAGAAAAATTAGGTTATGAGTCTGAAGATCAAAAAAATGAGGAGGTTTCCCGTGTTGAATCTTTATTGAGTAACTTCTTTTATTATTACAATCAATCTTCAGACAATAATTTAAGTAATTCAATTTTTAACTATATAAATCTTCCCTTTCACTATAATGGTCAATCGGGTTTAGATGTGGAAAGAATATCCAATATTTTCACAAACGAACGCTATGAATGTAATAGTTGTTATTACAATGTTGTTTCTTCAACCGCAGACTATAAAGGGAAAGACGGGGAATTATTAATTTGGAGATGCCGTGTAAATATCGGAGAATTTCAATCGTATGATGCAATCATAAAATTAAAAGGGGATAAAATATCGTACTTTGAAATCGTCAATTTTTAAAGTCTACCTCTTCTTCCCACCAAATCTCACTCCTCCTGTGAGCTTTACCGTATAAAAAAACTGTCGGTAAACCAAGTCGGAAAAACGAATCGATTTGTTGTCAAAATCGGCAATTAAAAAGGCGAAATATTTTTTATTGGAATAACCCCCCATAATTCGGACATCATAACGAGGTGCTAAACCGAGAAATCCGCGTGATTGGTGATCCAAACGATAAAACTTGGACTGAATGACGCCACCAAGTCCGAACCAACCACAGAATTGCCAGTTTTTTATTCGATTGACATAGGCATATCCTGGAATTAATCCGAGGTCAAATGCCGAATAGCGGGAAGCTGCCGTTTTGGAATTATAAGGATCTTGAATTTGAATAGGAATAATGCTTATGCCTGGGTTATCCGCTCCAAACAAATTGACCGTTCCTTTTACATACCATGTTTGAACAGGTTTGTTGTAATGTGCCCGCTTTCCATGCAAGCCTTTAATTTTAAATTCTTTGTTGTTAAAATACCAAGCGTTCATGGTCAAATTCAAGGAGCCGGTATTTGATTGAATTGCATTTGGTGTTTGGGTTGTAAGGGTTGTATCCCAGCGGTTGGCATCTTGAATGGAATAGCCTAAAATTGATTTAAATTCAACGTCAAAATGAATTTTTTTAATGTCAAAATCGAATCCTAAATTATACTGCTTCGTTTCTCCAAACAGTTCTTTATTTCGAAAATAACCAAGAATAGGCAGTCCAAGGCGCAACGAAAACCACTTGTAAGCGAATCCAATTCCTAAAAATGGCTTGTAATTGTTTTTGTAGTTTATTTTTTCAATTCCATTCGGAAAATTGTAATGAAAACTAAATGGCGCGGTATTGAAGCCAATGTCCGAATAAAGAACCTTACTTTCGTAAAAGTCCTCAAGGAAAATGCTATCCTTTTGAGCAAAACTTGAGCTGAAAAGGAATAAAATAATTAATTTACTCAGTAATGTTTTCAAGCCCTAAAATGAATGCGTATACTTTTGCTATTTCCTTTCTTTCAGCGCTTCGGCCGGAGCCACCGCCATGACCTGCATCCATGTTGCAATCAAAGACTAACGGATTTTTATTGGTTCGATATTCTCGCAATTTGGCAACATATTTCATCGGTTCCCAATACTGAACTTGCGAATCATGGTAACCTGTTGTGACATAAATCGCAGGATAATTCATTTTATAAATGTTGTCATATGGCGAATATTTCAACATGTAATAATAGTATTCAGGGTCATTCGGATTTCCCCATTCTTCGTATTCACCAGTCGTAAGTGGAATGCTTTCATCCAACATAGTAGTAACCACATCCACGAATGGAACTTGGGATACAATTCCTTTCCAAAGATACGGAGCCATATTGGTCACGGCGCCCATCAACAAACCTCCTGCACTTCCGCCTTGCGCATAGATTTTTTCCTTATCGCAATAGCCCATGTGACCTAGGTATTCGGCCGCATTAATGAAATCTGTGAATGTATTGATTTTATTTTGGAATTTACCATTTTCGTACCAATGCTCCCCCATGTATTTACTCCCACGAATGTGCGCTACCGCATATACAAATCCACGATTCAAAAGACTCAAACGCGTCGCACTAAAAACATCAGGTAAGGTGTAACCGTATGAACCATAACCATACAACAAACAAGGCGCTTGACTTAAATTCAGCCCTTTTTTGTAAACCAAACAAACCGGGATTTTAGTGCCGTCATTGGCTGTTGCCCAAACGCGTTTCGATTCATAATCTTCTGATTTAAAACTCTTATCCAATAATTCTTTGCGGAACCAAATGGATTTTTCCTCGGTTGCCATGTTGTATTTGTAAATCGTTGATGGAGTTGTTAATGAATTGTATGCGTAAAAAATCTCATCTGAATCGTAATTGTCATTTAATCCTGGCGACAAAAAGTAGGTTTCTTCATTAAATTTAATAAATTGTTCCTTTCCCGAGGCGATATTTTTTACTTTCATTTTAAGCAAACCATTGGAGCGCTCTTCGATTAATAAGAAATTCTTAAAAACTGAAACCCCCTCTAAAAGTGTATTCACATCGTGTGCAATGATTTCCGAACAAGACTCAATTTCTTTCGGAACATCTCTGGAAAATAATAAGCGTTTGTTCTCCGCGTTTGAATTACTCAATATATAAAATCCTTTTTCATGATGACCGATGTCATACATGTGACCTTGTTTTCGTGTTAAAAACACGAATGGATTTGTATTAGCTTGATTCGCATCAATCAGCCACGTTTCTGATGTGGTCGAACTAGCAATTTGAATTACAATGTATTTGTCTGTAATTGTTTTTCCTATTCCCAAACTGAATTTTTCATCTTTCTCTTCGTAAACAAGAGCATCATTTTTAGAATCCGTTCCCAAGACATGTCGAAAAACTTGAAATTCACGGAGCGTTTGAGGATCCTTTTTGACGTAAAAAACGGTTTTGTTATCATTAGCCCATACAATTTCTCCACTGACATCTTGAATTTTGTCCTTCAAGAATTTACCCGTTGAATTTTCACGAAAAGTAGCAACGTATTTTCTCCTTCCAACAAAATCTTCCGTTAATGCCAAAATTTTATTATCTGGAGAAGGTGACCAACCTGCGAGTTCATAAAAGGATTGATTTTTTGCTCGTTCATTTTCATCGAAAAAGATCGTTTCTTTTCCTTTTTCTAATTGAACAATCTGCTGGTAATCTTTTCCCTCCAAGTTTTTAACTTGATACGTTTTTCCGTTTAAGATAAATGGAGCACTAACGTCATTTGGATTGATGCGCTGATCAAACTCTTTCAGAAGCTTGTTGACTAATCCGTTCAATGGTTCAAAATACTTCTCGCAATAGGCGTTTTCTTTATTTAAGTGATCCAAGACTTCCTTTGAATCGCGCTCATTCATCCAATAGTAATCATCGATTCGTTCGTGTTTGTGTTTTGTTAATTTTTTTGAGCTTTTTTTAGCGATAGGCTCTTGCGTTTGAGAAAACATGCTGTTGAGGATAAAAAGGTTAGTAACCAAAATAAGTTTCCACATACTTTTAATTTGAAATTCAAATATACTCAATATCTTGAACGATTGTCTTAACTTTGAGATGTGAAAACGCTTTATAAATTCCTTCTTAATAAACTTCCTCGACCACTTTTAATTCGCTTGAGTTATGTTTTCCGCATCTTCGCTCCCATGCTTTACAAAGGGAATAAAGTGGAATGTCCAGTTTGTGAACGGAAATTTTCAAAGTTTTTATCCTACGGATCAAAGGTGGCGCATAGAGAAAACGTTTTGTGTCCTTACGATTTGACCTTGGAGCGTCACAGACTGATGTGGCTTTATTTAAAAAATGAAAGTGATTTTTTCACTGCCGAGAAATTAAATGTTCTTCACATTGCTCCGGAACAATGTTTCCATGGCAAGTTCAAATCGCAAAAAAACTTGAATTACCTAACTGGAGATTTAGAGTCCCCAATTGCGGATTTGCACTTTGATTTACATCACATTCCATTGGAGGAAAATCGATTTAACGTTGTCTTTTGCAATCACGTGATGGAGCATGTTGATGACCCAATTCAGTGTATGAAAGAACTTTTTCGTGTCATGAAACCTGGCGGTTGGGCAATCATGCAAGTTCCACAAGATATGAGTCGTGAAATAACCTATGAAGATGCATCTATCACCACACCAGAAGATCGCGAAAAACATTTCTGGCAAAAAGATCATGTGCGTTTGTTTGGTAGAGATTATCCACAATGGCTTGAAAAAGCTGGTTTTAATGTTGAATTTTATGATGTAACGAAGAAATTCGACACTGAAACCATTGAACGATTTAGACTGATTAAGGACGAATTGCTTTACATTGCTAAAAAGCCTAATTTTAATGATTAATCATAAGAGTTGAAAATGAAAAAGCTACTTGTTTTACATGCAATTTTCCTCATAACTTTCTTTGCGCAAGCTCAAAAAAACGTTTTTTTGGACGTCGCTCCGATGTATCAAAATACAAATCTCGAAATGAACGTGAATTACACGGCTTGGAACGGAAAAACATTTAAATTGGATCATTTTGATTATTATTTAACCAATGTTGAACTGACTTACGACGGTGGACAAACAATTTTGATCGACTCAGTTTTTCTGGTTGAACCGCAAAATCACACACTTTTACTTGGAAATTTCAACATCTCTCAAATTGAGACAATAAAATTCATAGTTGGTGTTCCAAAACCGCTCAACACGCAAGCAGGAAGCCAGGCAATTGACATATCCTTATATCCTGAAAATCATCCATTGAGCTTTCAGTCTCCTTCAATGTATTGGGGTTGGGCTGCGGGATACATGCACATGATTATCGGAGGTTTCGCGGATGACAATGGAGATGGGAATTTAGAAGCCTATTTTGAACTGCATAATTTAGGAAATCAAAATCAAAAATTGGTAGAATTTCCTACCATTATTCAAACCAACACTTCCAGCAATCAGATTGATATATTTATGAATTGCCAAGTAGATCGATGGATTAATAATATACCTTTAAGCACAGTTGGTGTGTTACATGGTGAAACAGGGAACAACGCAACTATTTTGAATAACGTATTAACGCAGGACGTATTTATTCAACCAGCAAATGCAAGCATTGAAAGTTTGAATACCAACTCAAAAATCTATTTTCAAAATCATGGTGAAGGTATTACAGTTTTCTGGACAGAGATTAAAGATTTAAATCAAATTCGTGTATTCGATTTGAATGGCCGTTCAATCAAGCAAATAAAAACCAATATGAAAAATGGCAGCTTTCAATTAGATCATTTGCAAAACGGTTATTACCTAATTCAATTTTACAACGAAAATAATCGTTTAATCGGGAGCTTGAACGCAGTTCACTAATCATGCGAGAAAAGAATTTTTCATTTCTGATTTTTATATTTTTTCTTGTCCTTTCTGTTTTTCATTCTTGTTCGAACAAGTCCTATTTTTTACCTGAACTAATTTCGGTTCCTGCCCCTCAAGATAATCCAACAACCGAGGAAAAAGCGGAACTTGGTAGAAAGCTGTTTTTTGACAAACGACTTTCTCGCGACGGAACCATTTCTTGCGCCACCTGCCACAATCCCCGAAAAGCATTTACAGATCAATTAACGACAAGCAGAGGAATTAACGGTCAAACTACAGAACGGAATTCACCATCTATTCTCAATTCTGGATTTTTGAAAACAGCCATGTTCGATGCGCATTTACAAAGTTTAGAATTGCAAGTCATCGTTCCGATTCAAGAAAAAACGGAAATGGGTCATAACATGAAGGAACTAATTCCGCAACTCCGGGCCATTCCTGAGTATCAAGCTGCCGCAAAAAAAAGTTTCAATCGGGACTTCGACGCATATGTGTTAACAAGAAGTATTTCTGCTTTCGAGCGAACGTTGGTTTCAATGAATAGCCGATATGACCAATTTCAGCGAGGCGACAAACAGGCACTTTCGAAAACCGAACAAGCTGGGCTCAAACTTTTTACTGAGAAATTGTATTGTGCGAAATGTCACCCTGCGCCCTATTTCACAACGTTTGAAGCTGAAAATAATGGCTTGTATCAAGATTACGAGCCGATTGCCGATAAAGGTCGTTTCCGAATTCACCTTGATTCGAACGACATTGGAAAATTCAAAGTCCCGTCCTTGCGAAACATCGAGTTAACATTCCCCTACATGCACGATGGGAGCATGAAAACATTGGAAGACGTAATCGCTCATTATTCGAAGGGTGGACAAAAACACCCAAAAAAGAACAAAGTTATTGAACCATTTCAGTTGAGTGTGACTGAACAAAAACAGCTGATTGCCTTCTTAAAATCACTCACGGATTCGAGTTATTTGAAAAAGTTTGAAAATTAATAGTTGACAGTTGTAACCAAACGTAATTTGGTCATTACTACAAAAAACTAATTCTATAAAACACCGCTACCTTAATTTATTTTTCATTTTAATTTCTC
>Ga0194116_10004672_pt1 | contig 15549 bp, 12 predicted proteins | sample TA2MahsurfametaG_4_FD_148617 | JGI IMG/M metagenome (GOLD analysis project Ga0194116, IMG submission 148617) | Freshwater microbial communities from Lake Tanganyika, Tanzania - TA2015008 Mahale S9 surface | ecosystem: Environmental > Aquatic > Freshwater > Lake | place: Tanzania: Lake...
AGCCTCGCTCGGTAACCCCGTCCTGCGGGATTACCGGCTGCGTTCGAGCAGGCGAAAGCCAGCCGGCAAACACGTAAGCCAACACAAGTGCCGCGATGGCCCTAAGTCTATCGATTCGAAAAACAAGTCCCCAACCCGTAGTCGTGCGTCTTGGCATCATGCCCAAAATGGCAATCTACTTCATGGGTGCCGCAATCGTCTCCAGGCTGACAACCAGCGGCTTGACCGGCAAGCGAAACTGCCCGCCACTTCGTTGCCATGTACCCGACCCAGCACGATCAGCGCAGGCCCGGGCCTCAGAGCATGGTACTGATGGACCCGAAGATTGAAGCCGGCTGCCAAACCACCGCTCTGACCGCTCATGTCGCCCTTCCCTTCATCGATCCGAGGCGAGCCGCCCGCTCTGTCGTGGTCTGAGTCTCACTGACGCCAGCGCAGCACATGGCGCTCGAGGCGTTTGAGACCCTCGTTGATGATGCCGCCCACCAGCGCGAGCACCACCAGGCCCGCAAACACGCCCGCCGTATCGAACATCGCCGAAGACTGCGCGATCATGAAGCCCATGCCGCGATTGGACGACATGAATTCGCCGACCACCGCACCGATCAGGGCGTAAGGGACCGAAACCTTGAGTCCAGTGAGCACCCAGGCCGCCGCGGACGGGGCGATCACGTTGATCAGCAACTGCCACTCTCCCGCGCCCATGATACGGGTCCCATGGATGTGGATGGGGTTCACGTCCCGAACGCCAGAGTAGGTGTTCAGAAACACCAGGAAGAACACGATCACCGCAGCCATCGCAATCTTGGACTCGATGCCGATGCCGAACCACATGATGAACAGCGGCGCGAGCGCAATTTTCGGCAGGCAATAGATCGCCGTGATGTAGGGATCGAAGATCGCGCCGATCCGCTCATACCTGCCGAATACGAAACCGGTCGCAAAGCCCGTGACCGATCCAATCACGAACCCGAGGACGGTCGCATAGAGCGTGATGCCCAGGTGCGCGAACAATTCGCCACGAATTATCCAGTCCCTGAGCTTGGCGAAAACCGCTGAGGGCTCACTCACGAAGAACGGATCAATCAGCGGGCCGGCCGCAAGTTCCCAACAGGCGAGAAAGATCACGCCCACCAGCACTTGGGCGATCCGCTGGAAACGGCGGCCCCGCGCCACCTTGAGCTCTTCTTCGACCACAGCCCGGCTGCTGCGGTCCGGCATGGTCTGCGCTGCTTCGTAGGAATTCACGAGGGGGTACTCCTTGGGGACGGCATCGAATGGCGGCCTGCGCCGCCCGTGTCCTGCTGAAAATTCAGAGCGCCTCGCCCTTCTTGATCTCGGGTTCGAGCGCCTGCCAGATGCGCTCGTAGATCTCCTGAAAGCGCGGCGTGAATCGGTCACGAAACACGTCTCGGGGCCGATCGAGATCGATGTGCTCCTCCAGTTTGATGCGGCCCGGTCGACCTGTGAAGACCACCACCCGGTCGGCCAGCGCAATCGCCTCGGCAAGGTCGTGGGTCACGAAGACCACGGTCTTGCGCCGCTGCTCCCAGATGTTGAGCAATTCGTTTTGCATCACCAGCTTGAGCTGGGCGTCGAGCGCACCAAAGGGCTCATCCATCAGGAGCGTACCCGGATCATAGGCAAGCACCTGGGCCAGCGCGACCCGCTTTCTCATGCCACCGGACAATTCGTTCGGGAAGTGCTTGCCGAAACCGGACAGGTTGACCATCGCGAGCAGCTGCTCGACGCGCTGACGGGCATCGACAGCCGACACGCCACGCAGCCGCAACGGCAATATCACGTTGTCCTCGGCGGTGCGCCAGGGCAGCAGGCCATCAGCCTGGGTCATGTAGCCGACCGCCCGGTTGGGTCCCTGTACGACCTTGCCATCGTGTTCGATCACACCCCCCGTGGGCTCGAGGATGCCGGCCACCATGTTGAGCAGCGTCGATTTGCCACAACCCGACGGGCCGGCGAACGCGACGAACTCCCCATCAGCAACCGACAGATGGAAATCATCAAGCGCGACCACTTCTCGGCCGCGCCGGACGAAGATCTTGGTAACCCCCCGGATCTCGATCGACATCAGCCAAGGGCTCTCTTGACGATGGACAGATTAAAGGCCTTGTCGTAACTGTAGTCCGCCGGGGCTGGTTTCTGCCCCGCCTCGACCAGCGCGTCGTTCATGAACTTGAGGTTGACGTTGAAATGGTGCTGGGTCGGGGTCGGGTCCTTCATGTAGATCCCAATGTTGTTCTGGAAGGCGATCTCGAAGAGCTCATCATCGACCGCCTGGAACCAGACCCGGGACATTGCCTTGAAGGTCTTGGGATCGTCGTGGATGGCCTTGAGCGCAAGGGCTGTTCCCTTGACGTAGGCGATCAATTCGGCCTCTTTCTTCTTGAGTGTCGCTTCGGTGACGCTCGCCGTGATGTAAAGGAAGTCGTCGAAGCCAGGCGGCGGGTTGATCGACATGTTGAAGAGGTAGGCCGCACCGGCGCGCTTGACGGCCTGGTCGGACGTTGGCGAAGACAGGCAGAACCCATCGATCTGGTCTTTTTCCATCGCGGCCACCATCGCCGGTACGCCACGGATCGTCACCAGCTTCGCATCCTTGTTGGGATCCGCGCCGCCGATCTTGAGGAAATGCCGCAGCAGCTGATCCGGAGCGCTGCCGGGGCCGGTATGGCCGAGCCGAAGGCCCTTGAGCGCAGCACCCCTTTTTTCGACCGACGATTTCTCGTCCACGCCCAGCTTGTCGAGGATCGACTTGCGCACGACGATGTTGCTGGCGAACTTGTTGACCATGCCGGCGATGATCACGACCGGCTGGCCAAGAATCTGCACCCGCATATTCTGCTGGGGCGCGCCCAGCAAAATATCGGCCGCACCCCCGACGAGCGCGTCGTGGTTGACGCCCCGCTCGGTCGCAGCCATCGTCACCTTGAGCCCTGAGCGGTCGAAGTACTTGGCGTCAATGGCGAAGTCCTCCGCGCCCCAGATCCAGGACCGGGAGGTCGAGCGCAGGCTGCTCAACTGCAGGCTCTGGGCCATGGCCGGCGCGACGCTCATCCCCACCACCGCGCCAAAGCCTTGAGCCGCTGCCAGCCCCCCCAGACCCGATGTCGCGCGAATGAGCTCACGACGCGAGGTGTCGATCGAGATTGGTTTACCCATCGTCAGTCTCTGGTATGTATTGGAATGGAAAGCAAAGAATCTATGCCGTGTGAGAGTCGCAACTTATCCTAACAAACCCGAGGGGGTCAATCCGATATGAGCAGCAATGAGATCAAGACGCAGGCGTACGACATCGCGGCAAGGCTTGCGAGAGTCAAGTCGCAGCGAGGCTATCTCCTGCCGCATCATGGCCTGATGGCGGTGCTGTCCGAGTCGATGCTGGCCGGCTACGATGCGGCGTACACGGCGCTCGCGCTCGAGCACAAGGTTCTGTCCGTGCGGGATCGAGAGATCGTCTGGCTGGCAGTGCTGATCGCAACCGACGAGGGACTGGCCACCCACCACATTCCCAAGTACCTGCAGGGTGGCGGCTCGATGAACGAGTTCGCAGCCATTGCCCGTCTGGCAGCTTTCACGGTGGGTTCGGTCGGCTACCGCTTCCTGGAAGAGCACTGGCGGTCGCACCTGGAGGGTTTCGATCCGCAAGCCGCCTGTCGCGAGGGCATTCTCCGGGCCGGCGCGCCCCTCGAGCCTCGGCAGATCTGGATGGCCGCCTGCGCCATCCATGCGGCCCGGGCCGAGCACCTGCTGCTGCGCTGGTCGCTGCTCGCCGCGTATGGGGCCCGGGTGCCGGAACTGGAGCTTGGCGAAGCGCTGTCGATCATGATGTTCCCGGGCAGCGTGCCCTACTTTGTCGAAGCTGCCCGAATCTGGCTCGAACTCATCCGAACCGGGGAGGTCGAGCCCTCGCCCGCCTTTGCCGCCTGGGCGGCGCTCGAGGGCCAGGGGGGCTTCGACGAGGCCTCCGGTAAGGTCAGGCCAGGTCGATGACCAGATTCCGGCTGTCGTCGCAGCGGGCGGTTGCAGCAGGCGGGACGACCACCGTGGACTCCCGCTCCTCGACCAGGGCGGGCCCCGTCAGTTGGTCGCCGGGAGCCAGGGCGTAGCGGTCATAGACCGGCGTGCGCAGAAAGCCACCCGACTTCTCGAACCAGGCGTCACGCCAGGCGGACGGAGTCGGGCTCGCGTCCCGTACAGGCGACTCTGCCCCTGCGGCGCCTGCCGCACTCGCCCGAGGTCTCGCGTGGGCCAGATCGATCTCGACCCGAGGACCACTGACCACCATTCGCCAGGACACGACCTCGACACTCATCGCCGACTCGATGCGACCGAAATGTCGCAGGTAAGTCCGCTCGAACGCTGCCACCATGGCTGCCCGGTCACTCATTCGCACCGCCTCTCGATCGAGGTCGACGTCGATTTCGTAGCCCTGCCCGACATAGCGCATCGCTGCCGCCAGACTGACCGTCACCGAACCTGAGGCCGTGCCAGCGGTCGCGAGCATCGATTCACCCTCGGCCTGCAGGCTGTCCAGCAGGGCGTTGACCGAGGCGAAATCCACCGACTCCAGCGCCTCGAGCCGCCCCCGAACGAAGGCGAAGGACGTCGGCGCGGCCAGGAACCCAAACGCTGAGGCCACGCCTGCGCCGAGCGGACAGATCACCCTGGAAACGCCGAGCTTGCCAGCAATGTGGGTTGCATGGACCGGGCCCGCGCCGCCAATCGGCAGCATCGCGTAATCGCCGATCCGCCGGGCCTTCTCGAGCGCGTGAATCACGGCTGCGCGCGCCATGTTTTCGTTCACCAGATCATGAATTCCCCAGGCAGCCTGCTCGATCGTCAGACCCAGCGGCTCACCGATCTGGCGGGCGATGGCTGATCGGGCGGCCGCCAGGTCCAGGCGCATATCGCCGCCGAGAAAGCTGTTGGTTCCCAGGTACCCCAGCACCAGGTCCGCGTCGGTCACCGTTGGATCGACCCCGCCTCGGCCATAACAGGCGGGACCCGGATCCGCGCTCGAACTATCGGGGCCTACCTGCAACAGACCCAGCCGGTCGACCCGCGCGATCGAGCCGCCACCGGCACCGATCTCGATCATGTCGATAACGGGAATTCGCAGGGGTAGCCCGCTGCCCTTCTTGAACCGAAACACCCGGGCCACTTCGAATTCGGTTCCGCGCAGTGGCTCGCCGTCATCGATCAGGCAGGCCTTCGCCGTCGTGCCGCCCATGTCGAAGCAGAAAATGTCGCGTTCGCCGGCTGCCGCTCCGTAGCGGGTTGTCGCTTGCACCCCGCCCGCCGGGCCGGACTGCACCAGTCTGACCGGATGGCGAATCGCGGTCCGCTGATGGACGGTCCCACCGTCAGAGAGGACCAGGTAGAGAGGGTGACTGATCCCGATCTCGCGCAAGCCACTGGCGATCCGGGCGAGGTAGCGCTCGAAAATCGGCAACACGTACGCGTTGGCAACGGTTGTCGACATCCGCTCATACTCGCCGATCTCGGGTACCACGTCGCTCGAGATGCAGGTGATCAGGTCCGGGCAGACCTCGCGCAGGATGGCTTGAACCCTCTCCTCGTGGGCAGGGTTTCGGAACGAATGCAGCAGACAGATGCCGGCCGCCTGGACCCCCTCGCGCCGCAATCGCTCGCCGATCTCCCGCACCGAGCCCTCGTCGAGGGCCTCGATCACCTGGCCCGCGGCGTCGACACGCTCGCTCACTTCGAAGCAGTGCTGACGAGGCGCAAGCGGCGGCGGAAGTTCGAGCGAGAGGTCATAGGTGTCGTAGCGCCACTCCAGTCCGACCTCAAGCACGTCCCGAAAGCCCCGGGTAGTGATCAAGGCTGTCCGGACACCCTTGCGCTCGATCAGCGCATTCGCGACCAAGGTGGTGCCGTGGATCACCTGGGCGACCTGGGCCGATTCGATCCCGGCAGCGGAAAGTAATCGCCGAATGCCCTCGAGCACGGCGCGTGACGGGTCAGCGGGCGTGGTGAGCAGCTTTTCGTTGAGCAGAACACCCCGCTCGACGTCGAGCATCACGAAGTCCGTAAACGTGCCACCGATATCGACACCGATGCGAAAGCGGCCAGCACCCGCTCGATCCTCGACGCTCAGGGCAGCACTCATGACGGCTCCCCCGCAGGCACGGCTGCTTCAGGCGCACCGAAGCCGCCTCCCCCAGGCGTCTCGAAACTCGCCACATCACCGGGCGCAAGCGTGTAGCGCCCCTTGGCTGGAATCACCCTGTCGTTGATCAAGTCGCGACCAGCCGCCCCGGGACCGCCACCCATCAGGCCGCGTGGCGGAAACTTGACCCGTTCATGGCGGATGGTCATCACCACGGGCTGTTCACCGGTGACGCGAAACGAAATCCTCTGCCCTGGTCCACCGCGCTGTCGCCCGACACCGCCCGAGCCGTCGATCAGTGCCTTTTCGGTGATCAGCATCGGCACGCTCGACTCAAAGCGCTCGATCGACAGGGTCGCCACGTTGGAGGGGAATGACAGACACGCTGGCCCATCACGCTGGGCGCGGGCACCATGCCCCCCGTTCATGAAAAACATCTTCACGAAATTGCGGCCATCGGGCTGACGCCCCTGAAAGTAGGCACTCCAAAGGGGCGAGCCGCAATCCGCAATCACCCGATCGGGCAGCACGCGGGCCATCGCGCCAAACACGACGGGCGGAAGGTAGTGACCCGAGAGGTGCCGAGCCCAGACCGGCGCCGGCCTACGCGGATTGACGATCGTGCCCTCCGGGGCGCTGACCTGGACCGGGCGGAAGGTGCCGTCATTGTTGGGCGTGGTCGGATCGAGCAGGCACTTGAGCGCGTAGTTGGTGTAGGCGATCGTGTAATTCAGCACCGAATTGATCGGTCGGGCGATCTGGGCTGAACTGCCCGAGTAATCCACCCGGATGTTGCTGCCGTCGATAGTCACCGCGCAGCGAATGAGCAGCGGCACGTCAAAGCCATCGAGCTGAATCTCGTCCTCAAAACAGCCATCGGGCAGGACCTCGATCGCCCGACGCATGCTGTGCTCGCAGCGAGCAAGGATGTCGTCGACCAGCGCATCGAGGTCATCGATCCGCTCGGACTCGAGCAAGGCAAGCAGTCGCTCGCGCGCCTGCCCATAGGCCGCAAACTGGGCGCGGATATCGCCCAGGGTTTCCTGCGGCGCGCGAAGGTTGGCCTCCAGAAAGGCGATCACATCAGGATTTTCATGGCCGCCGACGACGATCCTGCAGACCGGGATGGTCAGCCCTTCCTCGAAGGCATCGCGCGCATCGACCGATGGCGCGCCACCGATATCGACGCTGTGAAACGTGCTTCCGATGAACGCGATCAGCCGATCGCCTCGGAAGACCGGCATCACCATGGTGATGTCGTTGAGGTGTCCGGTCCCGAGGTAGCCGTCGTTCGAAATCAGAACATCACCTGGCTCGAGCCGCTCACGCGGGAACCGCTCTAGCATGGACGCCAGGGTACGCGGCATCGTGCCGATAAACGACGGGACGCTGCGCGAGGACTGCACGATCTGCCGTCCCTGACCATCCATCAGTCCCAGCGCCATGTCCCAGTTGTCGCGAACCACCGACGAGAACGAGGTGCGCAGGAAGACCTGAGCGGACTCGTCGATGAATCCGGACAATCGCTGCCAGATCAGGCCGATCTGAAGGGCACCATACCGACTCATGTTGTCTCCTGGATCGACGAGGGTCGTATGGTAATGTAAGCCGCATGACGTCCGATGCCGGCGATCGCCCCCCCGTTGTTTCACGGGTGCCCACTCCCGAATCGGCTCCGGTTCGAACGGTCTCCGATTTGCTGGTGGAGCGTTTGCTCCAGACCGGCACGCGGCGGCTGTTTGGCCTGCCGGGCGGTGGCACCAGTCTCGATCTGATCGAGTCAGCGCGAGTTCGCGGGATGGAGTTCGTGCTGGCCAGGCACGAATGCGCCGCCGTCATGATGGCCGCCACTGCCGCCGACCTCGAGGGTTCGGTCGGACTCGCGCTGACGACCAAGGGTCCCGGCCTGGCCAACGCCGTCAACGGCATCGCCCATGCGGCGCTGGACCGTTCGGCGCTTGCGCTGGTCGCCGACGGCTTTTCGGACAAGCAGCGCAGCTACGTGACCCATCAATGGTTCGACCAGCGCGCCGTCCTTGCACCGCTGGTTAGCGCGCATTCCACCCTTGCACCGGCAGCAAGCGCGCCCGCTGAAATCGATCGCCTCATCGGGGCCGCGCTCGCGCCCCGGCGCGGTCCGGTCCACATCGAGCTGAACGGGTCCGATGCGCGGGAGCTGGTCGCGGCAAGCAGCCTCGCGGGCGGCAGCTCCGATCGGCCATCGCCCGTGACAAACGAGAGCGGCGCCCTCCCGTCTGCGACCGTCGATCGGGGCCGCGAACTGCTGCGGCAGGCGCGGCGACCGGTGCTGGTACTTGGCCTCGAAGCCCGACGGCCCGCAGTAGTCGAGCGGATCCGACGGCTTGCCGAAACGCTTGGCTGCGCGGTCCTCGTCACCTACAAGGGCAAGGGCATCGTCAGCGATGAGTCGCCGCTCTACGCGGGGATCTTCACCGGCGGAGCCGCCGAGCAGGCCACGGTCGCGAGTGCGGACCTGATCGTGCTGATCGGTGCGGACCCGGTGGAGTTCATCCTGCAACCATGGCCCTACCAGTTGCCGGTGCTCGAGCTCGGCCTTTATCGCCATCCAGTTCATTACCTGCGGGCCGAGGTCGAACTGCATGGCTCTCTTGAAGCGAGCCTGGATGCGCTGACCGAAGCCGCCCGCCCCTCCGACTGGACCACGGGTGAGATCAGCAAGCACCGCGAACGGATGCGTCACGACCTCGCCTATCGCGGCAGCGGTCAGGGGATCGACCCTCAACAACTGGTCACCCATACGCTTGAGGTCTGTGCGATCCATCGCAACGCTCTGGGCCAGCTTCCCAGAGTCAGCATCGACGCCGGGGCCCACATGTTCTCGGCGACCACGTTCTGGCCCTGTCACGCTGCGCAGGACCTGCTGATCTCCAATGGCCTGGCGACCATGGGATACGCACTGCCGGCTGCGATTGCGGCCGCGCTTCACGAGCGCGACCGGCCCGCGATCGCCTTCACCGGAGACGGCGGCCTGATGATGTGCCTCGCCGAACTCGCCACCGCGGTCGAGCAACGGCTGCGCTGCATCGTGATCGTCTTCAATGATGGCGCGCTGTCGCTGATCGACATCAAGCAGCAAAGCCGTCAATTGCCTGCCGCGGGCGTGCGCTGGGACCGGCCGGATTTCGCGCAGGTGATGCAGGGTCTGGGCGGCCGCGGTCTGAGGGCCGATTCTCCCACCGCGTTGCGCAAGGCGGTGGAGCAAGCGCTCGCCACCGATGGCCCGGTCCTGATCGACGCGGCAGTGGACCCTTCCGGCTATCCGGCACAATTGCGGGCCTTGCGCGGCTGAGGAGCGATTTTTCGGGCGGGCACCTGGGCCAGCGATTCGCACCCATCGAATAACAAGAGGACCGAGTACCCATGTGGCAGGCGAAAACCATCATGATGAACGGCGAACTGGTGCCGTTCGAGCGCGCAGCCATCCATCCCCTGTCGCTCGCAGTGACTTACGCGACCACTGTTTTCGAAGGCATCCGCGCCTACAAGCTGGCTGAACCGGGCCGATTCGCGTTTTTCCGCCTGCGCGAACACCTGGACCGATTGCGCTTCGGCATGAAGGTGATGCGGATGGCCCCGGCTTTGGAGCATGATTACCTGGCGGACTGCCTCACCCGGGTGTTGCGCGCCAACGAGCCCGACGATGATGTCTACATCCGACTGCTCGTCTACATCGAGGGGCAGGGCCTGATGGCTACCACCGGGCCGATTGGCTTTACGGCGGCCGCGATGCCGCGCGAGCGCCCGCGCTTTGCCGAGACCGGCATGACCCTGGGCGTGAGCTCATGGAGCCGGCTTTCCGACAACGCGAGTCCGCCGCGGGTCAAGGCCACGGCCAACTATCACAACGCCCGGCTCACGCAAATGCAGGCCAAGGCCGATGGCTACGACGGCGCACTGATGCTGACACCTGCGGGCAAGGTCTCCGAGACTCCGATTGCCTGTTTTTTCATGGTGCGTGAGGGCCGCCTCATCACGCCGGGGCCCAGCTCCAACATTCTCGAAAGCGTCACCCGAGACACGCTGCTCACGCTCTATCGGGAATGGCGGGGCGAGCCGGCTGAAGTCCGCGAGGTCGACCGCAGCGAGCTTTATCTGGCCGATGAGGCCTTTGTCTGCGGAACTGGCCAGGAAATCATCCCCGTCGTCTCGATCGATCGACTGCCGGTCGGCGACGGTCAGCCCGGCCCGCTGACTCGGCAACTTCAGGCCCGCTATTTCGATGCGGTGCGCGGCGCCAGCGGCCAGCATCCCGAGTGGCGCACGGTGATCTGATGCAAGCGGCGACCTTCTGCCGGGATTCCTCTACCCATTTTCGATTCGGGCACGACAAACCATGGACTTTCGCCTGACCTCCGAACAACAGGAATTCAAGGACTCTGTCACCCGTTTCGCAAAACGGCACCTGGCCGAAGGCGCGGTGGCACGAGCCCATGAACCCGCGTATCCCTGGGAAATCTCCAAGCTGATGGCCGCCAATGGCTTGCTCGGCATCACGATCCCGGAAGCCGATGGCGGTCAGGGCGGCAGCCTGATTGACGCGATTCTCGCGATCGAGGCGGTTGCCTCTGTTTGCCCACGCAGCGCCGATGTGATCCAGGCTGGAAGCTTTGGCGCGATTCGGGTGCTGGCGGAGTACGGCACCCCCGACCAGAAAGAGCGTTACCTCAAGCGGCTGCTCGCCGGCGAGGGCGTGATCTCGGTCGGCATGACCGAGCCCGAGGCCGGATCAGCCGTCACCGACCTCACCACCACGGCAACTCCGGACGGAGAGGGTTTTCGCATCAACGGCAGCAAGGTGTTCACCACGCATGCCTGGTATGCCGACGTGATCCTCGCCTATGTCCGCTACAGTCCCGGCTTGAACGGGATCGGCTCGGTGCTCATCGACACGCGCAGTGAAGGTCTGCGCTTTGGCAAGAAGACCGCTTTCATGTCGGGCGAGGAGTGGGCGCAATCCTGGTTCGACAATGTCTACGTGCCGCCCGAGAACGTTCTGCTCCGTGAAGGCGGCTTTCGCAAGCAGATTGCAGGCTTCAACGTCGAGCGAATCGGCAACACCGCACGCTCGCTCGCCCTGGGCCGCTACGCCTATGAGGTCGCCCGGGAATGGGCGACCCAGCGCAAGCAGTTCGGCCGACTGCTGGCCGAGTTCCAGGGCCTGCAGTGGAAATTTGCCGACATGAAGGTCAAGCTCGATGCCGGGCAATTGCTGCTCTACCGTGCCGCCTGCAATGCCGATGCCGGCTTTCCTTCGGCCGAGGACACCTCGATCGCCAAGGTCTTCTGCAACCAGGCGGGGTTCGATGTGGCCAACGAGGCCATCCAGATCATGGGCGGCATGGGCTACAGCCAGGACAGTCTGGTCGAATACTGCATGCGCCGCTGCCGTGGCTGGATGATTGCCGGTGGATCGATCGAGATCCTGAAAAACCGGATCGCCGAGGGTGTGTTCGGAAGAGCCTTTTCTCAGCGCGCCCGCGATGGGGCTTGAGTGATGGATCAGGCACTCTGGAGCGCGCTCTTCGAGCCACAAGCCGTGGCTCTGGTTGGCGCCTCGGGGGAGGCCGGCAAGAACACCGCACGCCCCCATCAGTTCATGCGCCGGCACGGCTGGACCGGCCGGATCGCTCCGATCAATCGCAATCGCGGCGAGATCTTCGGCGAGCCTGCCTGGCCCGACCTCGATGCCGTTCCCTTTCCGATCGATCACGCATTCGTCATGGTCCCAGGCAACCAGGTCTCGGAGGTCCTCGAGGCCTGCGGCCGCAAGCGGGTCCCGGTGGTGACCATTTACTCGGACGGCTTTGCCGAGTCTGGTGACGAAGGGGCTCGGGCGCAGCAGGCGCTCGCGGCCCGCGCCAGGGAGCTCGGCATACGCCTGCTCGGGCCAAACTGCATTGGCTTGATCGATGTCGTACGACGCATGCCCTTGACGGTCAATGCCACGCTGGCCGGCGAACTGCTGCCGGCGGGTCGAACAGCCGTGGTGTCGCAAAGCGGGTCGATGCTGGGAACCTTGCTGTCTCGTGGCCAGGCCCGAGGCCTGAGGTATTCGAGGATGGTGTCGGTCGGCAATGAAGCCGATCTGGGAGTGGGCGAACTCACGGAGTTGCTGGTTGCCGATCCACAGACCGACGTCGTGCTGCTGTTTCTCGAAACACTTCGGGATGCGCCACGACTGGCGGCGGCCGCGCGTGCGGCCAATGCCAGCGGCAAGGCGATCGTCGCCTACAAGCTCGGACGATCGGCGCTGGGCGCCGAACTCGCGGTGTCTCACACGGGGGCGATCGCCGGCGAGGATGCCGCGTATGACGCCTTTTTTGAAGCCCACGGCATCGTTCGAGTCGAGATGATCGAGACCCTGATCGAGATCGCACCGCTTCTTGCTCGCAGCGCAGTCCGGCACGCGCGGTCAGAATCATCATCGCGGCGGCTTCCCCCGCGGGTCGCGGTGGTCAGCACCACCGGCGGCGGCGCAGCAATGATCGTCGACCGACTGGGTCTCCTGGGCATCGATGCCGCTATCCCCACCGAATCCTTCATCGCCGCGATGGCCGCCCAGGATATCCGGCTGCGGGCTGCGCCGGTGATCGACCTGACGCTTGCGGCCACCCCAAAGAAGTACGCAGCCGTCCTGCGTGGTCTGCTCGAGGCCGACTTCTGCGATGCCGTGTTGGCGGTGGTCGGCTCCTCGGCCCAATTCCAGCCGACTCTTGCCGTCGAGCCCATCGTCGCAGTGGCCGGTGAGCGGGACTGGGACAAGCCATTGGTCAGCTTCCTGGCGCCCCAGGCAGACGCGTCACTCGCTCTGCTGGCCGAGCGTGGCATTGCCGCGTTCCGCACCCCCGAGGCCTGTGCGGACGCTCTCGCCGCAAGGCTTTGCTGGTTGAGACCCACCGTCCCCAGTCAGCCCACGCCCGAAGAGCAGGCTCGCCTGCGACGGGCTGGCGACCATCTCGCGAGGGCGCACGGAGTGCTCGACGAACTGCGCTCGCTCGACGTGTTCGATACGCTCGGGGTGCCGACGGTGGCCCGTCGGGTGCTTCGAGAGGCGCCCTGGCGGCACGACCTCGAGGGCTCGGTGGCTGTCAAACTGATTTCCTCTGACCTGCCCCACAAGACCGAAGCGGGAGCGGTCAGCCTGGGGATCCGCAATTCGGCCGAACTCGACCAGGCTGTCGCGCGGATGCGCGCGAGCGCGCTGCGCTACCAGCCGGACGCGAGGATCGATGGCATCCTGGTGCAACCGATGGTGAGCGGACTGGCCGAAGTGCTGATCGGATATCGGGATGACCCGGCGCTGGGTCCGCTGGTGACCCTGGGCGTCGGCGGGCAGCTCGCCGAGGTCTATAAGGATGCCGCGACCCGGGTTGCTCCGGTCGATCGGGCCCAAGGCCACGATATGATCAGCGCCGTTCGGGGCCTCGCCCCGATCCGGGGTTGGCGTGGTCTGCCGAAAGGCGACCTTGACGGCCTCGCCGACGCAATCGTCGCCCTCTCGCGGCTCGCCTTGATGGAGGCTCGCCCGATCGCCGAAGCGGAGATCAATCCGATGATCGTCAGCCGTGATCGGGTCACCGCAGTCGATGGACTGGTGGTGCTCAAGTCAGGCGATTGAAACTTGGGCCTGCAACCATTCAAATCCAGCAAGGAGTATCGGCCATGTCGAGCAAACGAACTTCCCTCGCCCAGCTGACCAGACTGGGTCTGTTGCCAATCGCCCTGGGCGTTTCGGGCGCCTTGTCAACCGACGTGGCGCTCGCGTAGGACGGCGCGGCGAGCTACCCGAACCGATCGGCAAAAATTGTGGTCGGCTTCGCGCCGGGCGGCGCGACCGATATCGTCGCCCGGGCGGTTGCCGAGAAGCTCAGCAAGGCCTTCGGGCAGACCTTCGTGGTCGAAAATCGCGCTGGTGGCGGTTCGAACATCGCCGCAGAAATCGTGCCGCGGGCCGACCTGGATGGCTACACGCTGCTGTTGGGCACGATCGCCAATGCCACCAACATGTCGATCTACAAGGGCATTAAGTAGTCGTCCCTGAAAAATCACTTTTCAAACCGCACCTACCGCAAATTGCCGATTTGAGGCTCTGAAATCGTCGCCCCCATGTCCGCGTATCAACCGCACCGCGAAATAGAGCGCTCCAAATACAAGGCACAAAAAAAGGCCGAGGCCTTTTTTCACGATCATCCTCAGCAACCAGCGAATGTTGTACCCGGCCGCGCGCAACACAGCATGAATCCGATCGCCAATTTCGCCCTTCAGGTGACACCGATCCATTCGGTGGTCATGCTTCAGATGCCCGATCACGGGCTCAATGGATTGACGGCGCTTCAGCAGCTGCAGCTCGGCTTCGTTCACTCTCCGCTTCTTGCCGCGATGATTGATCCGAACGCCGGGATTATCGTGATCGACGCCGCGATACCCCAGGTCGACATACACCGTGCCCGGCTTGATGGCGCGGTCTTGAAGCAGGATCGTTGTTTGTTCCAGCTGCTCGGCAAGCGTGTGCCCATCAAACGGATTGCCGCCGAACGCTCGCGCACCTACGATCAAATTACCTTGCACGCTGGTCGCAATGCTCACCTTCGCACCGAACTCATAGGGCGTAAGCGCCTTGCCCTTATTGATGCAGGCCACTTCCGGCGCGTGCCAGCTGTAAATCTTGGGTGTCGACGATCCTTGCTCCGCTCCGCGCTTCTTAGGTCGGCGGGTGCGAGCCTGCGAAATCAGTTGTTGGGCTCTGGCGAGCGGTGCAGCCAGCGCCCCTTTCACTGCTTCACTCAGCGTAGTCATCTTCGACTCGATGGCAGCGTGGAGCTTGCGCACAATCGTGCTCTGCCGCTTGACCGCTTTGCGCATGCGCTGAAACTGTCGGGCGTGCGCATATCGGCCCGCCTGAAACCTCAGTGCTTTGCCTTCTTTCGCAAACGTTTGCTTAAGCGGGATCGCGTTCTCTTTGGCGATCTCGACGAGTTTGTCGCGAGCGACCTCAAGCAGTTTCGAGTCAGTGGGATGCGCGATCGCTTTGGGCTGCACCGTGGTGTCCACGATCACGGTTTCGAGATGCTTGGGGCTGATCAGTTTCAGGTTGAGCGCCACATTGATGGTCTGCGCGAGCAACTCCTCCACTCCTTCTTCGCCGATTGCTTTACGAAACTTGATCAGCGTAGTGGGGTCACAGGGCAAGCGGTGCTCGAAATATGCGAACCCGGAAAAGTATTGCCAAGTGGGCGTTTCGCTCCAGCGCTCAACCACCCCTTCGTCGCTTTCGTTGAAGGCGTGCTTCAGATAAAGCAGCGAAATCATCAGGCGCAGCGAAATTCGCGGACGACCGCCGGACGATCCGGGGTTTG